>Ga0209085_1000805_pt1 | contig 21623 bp, 31 predicted proteins | sample C_131016_EF_Meta_FD_187310 | JGI IMG/M metagenome (GOLD analysis project Ga0209085, IMG submission 187310) | Freshwater microbial communities from Lake Croche, Canada to study carbon cycling - C_131016_EF_MetaG (SPAdes) (version 2) | ecosystem: Environmental > Aquatic > Freshwater > Lake...
GCCCTAACAGGAGAAATAACTATTGAATCAATGGTGCCACCAAAATGATATGTTCAAATGAGGGTTGTAATAAAGAATTTGAAGCAAAAACTCATAACATGAAATATTGCTCAGATATATGCTGTCGTGAGGCAACCAATGCAAAGATTAAACAGAAGTATTATGAGAAAAAAGAGCGTCTTGCTGGAAAAAAAAGAACCTGTGCTACAAAAGGATGTATAACTATTTTGAGTAGATATAATCCAGATAGTATATGCGGAACATGCGAGTCTAGAGAAAAGTCAGATGAAAGAAAATCAATCTTGAATGCGATTATAAATGTCACTAGCTAAATTAAAAAAACAACATCATAAAGTTTTAGGCATTGATGCTAGTACAAACACCATCGCATTCTGCCTAATGGAAGGTGAAACTCCAATACAATGGGGTGAAATTTCTTTTTCGGGTAGTGATATCTATGATAGAATTTTAGATGCAAAAAGAAAAGTTCGTGCATTTGTTTCTGAATTAGATTATGATTTTATTGCACTTGAGGCAGCCGTAATGGTTAGATCAGCACAGACTGGTTTAAAGATGGCTTATGTATTTGGAGCAATATTAGGAGAACTTGTTAAAGATGGAGTGGATGTTAAAGAGGTGCATCCTATTACTTGGCAGTCTTTTATTGGTAATAAAAACTTTACAACTGCAGAAAAAAAAGCAGTAAGAGAAGAATTTCCAGGAAAATCAGACAACTGGTACAAAGGAAAAATTCGGGAAAAGAGAAAACAAAGAACTATTACTTTTGTAAAAAGTATGGGTATTAACACTACCAATGACAATGTGGCAGATGCAGCAGGAATTGCTTGGTATGCGGTAAAGGAATTAATTTAATGTCAAAACTCTATGACTCAAAAGATTGGTTATACAATAGATATATTGTAAAACGTATGAATATTGTTGAAATAGCAAAGGAAGCTGGCTGTAGTCACATGACAATTCAGCGGGCTTTAGAAAAGCATGGTTTAATTAAAAGGCGTAAGTAATGAAGTCCAAAGATATTACAGTATTAATTAGAACAATTGGAAGAAACTCTGTATTATATTCAATAGAATCAGCCAAAAGAGAATTTTATAATGTAATTGTTGTTGCAGATGGTTTTGATTTAAATATAGATCTTTTACCAAAAGAAGTAACTTATTTAAAAAGTGAATTAAAAATTGATAAATATGGCGGAGCAGCAATTAATCTTGGGGTAGAACATTGTAAAACTAAATACTTATGCTTACTAGATGATGATGATGAATTTATTTTGGGTGCTGGAAAATATATGCAAAGATCTGTTGCGCTAAGACCAGATATTGATGTTTGGATTCCAGGTCTTGTTTATAATGATAAAACAATTGCTTGCATGAGTCCTGGATTTTTTATAGGAAATGTAGCAGTACCAACATATAAGACAAACTTATTAAAACAAGTTCCATTTTCTAAAGAAATTGGAGAGATTAATCCAGAGTGTACAGATTTTTATCATGTTCAAGAATTAGTTAATATTGGTGCCAGCATTGACTGGTATCAAAAAGAATTGTATAATATAAGACCAGGAGCATTTGGAAAGCATGGAGGTGGAAGATATGAAGTTTGATTCTGTAAAACATATGATAAATAGCATTGATAGCCCTAGTTTTCCCGTAGTTATTCCTACATTTAACAACCCAGCATACATGTGCAAAATGGTAAATCAATTAAATAAGTATGGATTTAATTTTGATAGTATTATCATTTTAGATAATTTTTCTAGATATCCAGAAATGCGTATAGCACTAGACAATATGAGTGATCAGGGTTGTGTTGTGGTAAAAAAATTTACCAATGATGGTCCAAGAGAATATTACAAGAATAAAGATTTATTTAATTGGCTGCCTGATAAGTTTGTTTTGACAGATCCAGATATTGGTTTTAATAAAAACTTGCCAAAAAACTTTATTAATACTATGATTAGCATATCAGAAAAGTATAAGCTTTATAAAGTTGGATTTGCTTTAGATATAGAAATGAATCATCTAAATGGGGATACAAATATCAAAAATATTATGTTTAACCCAAGGTTAAGTATGTACCAGTGGGAACAACAATTTTGGAGTAATAAGTTATTTGAAACAAAAGAGTATGATCCCGTATATTCAGCAGCAATTGATACCACATTCTGTCTGGTAAATAAAAAGTTTTTCAGGGATTATGAAGAGCCTATGCAAGTTAAAGATTTGTGTGTGAGGATTGGTGGAAATTTTACTGCACAACATTATGGATGGTATAACAATCCTCCATCAACAAAAGATGAATATGAATATTATTTATCTCAAATTCCACCACAATGGTCTTTTACAAGCAATGAAATGAAAAGAAGGAAAGGTCTATAATGACTAAAAGAGTTTTACTCACAGGAGCAAGTGGATTTGTTGGAAGTCATGTGCTTAGACATATTCTAGTTAATACAGATTGGTTTGTAGTATGCCCTACAACATTTACCCATAAGGGTCTTACAGATAGAATTCGAATAGCCTGTGACGATATTCCAGATGCTTATAAGCGTATTAAGGTACTTAGATGTGACTTTACTGCACCAATATCCGCAGTAACTGCACACGAGTTTGGCAATATTGATTATGTAATTAATGTTGCATCAGAGAGTCATGTGGATAGAAGTATCGAATACCCAGCCCCATTTATTATTAACAATGTGTCCTTGATGTGCCATCTATTAGATTGGGCTAGAATTGCACAGCCAGAAAAGTTTTTGCAAGTATCTACAGACGAGGTTTATGGACCTGCTCCAGCAGGGTATGCACATCGTGAATGGGTAGATCAGCACTTCCCAAGTAATCCATATTCAGCTTCCAAAGCTGCACAAGAGGATATTGCATTCTCATACTGGCGTACATACGGAATTCCTTTGGCTATTACTAATACTATGAATATTATTGGTGAAACGCAGGATCCAGAAAAGTTTATGCCTATGACAATTAAACGTGTTCTTAGTGGAGAAAAAATGACAATTCACGCATCACCTAATGGAGAAATTGGAAGCCGTTTCTACTTACACGCTAGAAATCAAGCAGATGGACTGCTTCACGTTCTTAATCAACACTTTCCATTATACGGGGAAGCTGAAATGCCAGAGCGTTTTCATATTGTTGGAGAGCGTGAAGTTAATAACCTTGAGATGGCTCAAATGATTGCTGATGCAGTAGGAAAGCCTTTAAATTATGAGTTGATAGATTTTCACTCATCACGCCCAGGTCATGACCTACGCTACGCACTTGACGGAAAAAAGATTTTGGATACTGGTTGGTCACTACCAATACCACTTGAAGAATCTATTGAAAAGACTGTTGAGTGGACTTTGGCTCATCCAGAATGGTTAAGTTTGTAATATGTCTTTATCATTAATTGTGCCAGTATTAAAAAGATTTGATCTATTTGCAGAATTGATGGCTTCAGTAGATTACCCCGTTTTACCAATTGTTATTGATAATTGGCGGGGTAATCGTGGAGTTTCTCCAGCATGGAACTTGGGGATGCAAAAGTCTTTAAAAGCAGGTAATCAATATGCTATTATTTGTAATGACGATGTAATTTTTGAACCAAATGTTATTTCTGGTTTGTTTGAAACAATCAAAGATACTGGAGCCGTAATGGTTTCTGCAAATCAGTGGGATGCCGATGATAAATACGGACTTACAACATGGACAGATTATTGCTGTTTTGCCGTAGACATTAAACAGTTAATTAAAAAAGTTGGATGGTTTGATGAAAATTTTTATCCAGCATATTTTGAGGATAATGACATGAGACGGCGTGTGGAGTTAGCTGGTTTGGATTCTTACACAAGAAAAGATTTAAAGATTACTCATGCCGTATCTGCTACACAATGGGCAGACCCCGATAATCCAGTTACATCCGCAGAGGCATTTGATAATAACATGAAATACTTTATGAAAAAATGGGGTGGAGAGCCGTATAAAGAAACTTATATGCATCCATTTAACAATCCAGAAAACGATTTAAAATATTGGGAGAACAGATGACAAGAAAGCAACAGTTAGAAAATTTATACAAAGCATCAATTGAAGCTCCTTCTGGAGATGAAATTCTTGAGGTAGCAATTGAAGTAATGGATTTGCTTATTAGAAAAAACATTTCTTATGGAGATTCCGCCCTACATCCAAATGGTATCTTTGCTAAAGGAAATGCAGTAGAACAACTGTCTGCCCGCCTTGATGATAAACTAAATCGGGTAAAGAATAATCAATCATTTGAAGGTGAGGGCATGATAGATGCAATTAATGATATTATTGGTTATCTTGTTTTGCTAAAGATTGCCCTACAAAATAAACAAAATTAGTGTATAATAGTTATAACAAAGGATAAAAAATGCCAAACTACGATTACAAATGCCTAACCTGTGAAAAGGTTTTTGCTCAAATTGTCTCTATTGATGATAGAGATGTAGTGCCCTGCGAAGATTGTGATGGAAAAACAGAAAGACTTCTTACCTTTAACGGTATGGTTTGGGCACCAACAGCGGGTGGGTGGAGATAATGGCTAAGAAACAAGGTATAACTCCAATGAATTTAAATCCTAATTGGATTGTCACCGAAGAATACAGTTACGGAAAAGACTTAATTGTGCCAGGAGACAAAATTAAAATTAAATTTGAGCGTGGAGAGTACAAGTTTATTCGTCATGTATTTCATGTTGAAAAAAAAGTTGAGTGGATTGACTGCGTTAGTGCAGAAGGATTTAGATCTTTTTACACCGATCAACTTAAGGGTAAAATAAAGCCTAAAAAGTTTAGGAAGAAAAAAAATGTCAACTGAGATTGAGGTTGCTAGTAAGTTTGACCAAATGAATAGTGTTGTAGAAGAAATGCTAAAGGGTAATAATCCTACAGCAATTGCTAGACAACTAGGAATAAAAAGAACTGAAGTGCTAGAGCATTTGGATACTTGGAAAAGCCTTGTAAAAGGTGATAGCAGTATTCGTGAAAGAGCTAAAGAAGCACTCGCTGCCACAGATCAACACTATGCGATGATTATTAATCGTGCATGGGAAACAGTAGAGCAAGCGGATGCAAATGATCAACTAAATATTAAAGCTCAAACTCTCAAACTAATTGCAGATGTTGAGGGCAAAAGAATTGATATGCTTCAAAAAGCGGGACTACTCGAAAACAGTGAAATTGGTGATCAATTACTAGAGACAGAAAGAAAGCAAGAGATACTCGTAAATATTCTAAAATCTGTTACAGCAAATTGTGATCATTGCAAATTTGAAGTTGCTCGTCAATTATCAGAAGTAACTGGAAAGATTGAACCTGTAAATGTTTGAGTTTGACGAGTTCCTTAGTGCATTGGCAGATGATGTATTTGAAGAAATGCCTGTAGAGATTGAGGAGTTTGTTACAAGTAAAGAATTTCTTGGACTCCCACCTCTTTCCGAAAACCAATACACAATGATTAAAGCATCTACTCAAGTTTATAAATTAGAAACCCTTATTCAGCTTCATGGTGAAGAAGAGGGACGCAAGATACACAAGCAAACTTGTACAGAAGTTATATTCCAACTAGGCAAGGGTTCTGGTAAAGATTATGTTTCTACAATCGCTTGTGCATTTATTGTTTATCGGTTACTTTGCCTTAAAGACCCCGCCAGATATTTTGGTAAGCCCACAGACGATGCCATTGATATTATTAATATTGCTATTAACGCAGAACAGGCTAAGAAAGTTTTCTTTGGAGGCTTCCTAAAAAGAATTAAGAATTGCCCCTGGTTTACAGGAAAGTATGATGATAAGGTTGCATCTATTACATTTCCTAAATCTATTACAGTGCACTCTGGTCACTCTCAAAGAGAGTCTTGGGAGGGGTACAATGTTATTATGGTCATCCTTGATGAGATTTCAGGCTTTGACCTTGAGTCAACATCTGGTAATGCAAGTGCAAAAACTGCTGAAGCTATTTATAAGATGTATCGTCAATCTGTTACATCTCGCTTTCCAAGTGTGGGAAAAATTATTCTACTTTCATTTCCCCGATTTAAGAATGACTATATTCAGCAAAGATATAATCAGGTTGTTGCAGAGAAAGAAATTGTTATTAGGCAGCACACCTTTAAAAAAGATACAGATCTTCCAGATGGTATAAAAGAAAATGAATTTATAGTTGAGTGGGAAGAAGATCATATTACCCATTACAACACTCAAAAAGTTTTTGCATTAAAGAGACCAACTTGGGATATTAATCCAACTATTAAGATTGATGATTTGGCTCAAGCTTTTTATGATGACCCAACCGACTCCCTTTCTCGTTTTGCTTGTATGCCACCAGATGCCGTAGATGCCTTCTTTAAATCCCGTGAAAAAATTGAAACAGCTTTTGTTCAAAAAAACGGTGTAGATGAAAAGGGTGCGTTCGAAAACCATTTTGTTCCAGATGAGGAAAAGGAATACTTTGTGCACGTTGACCTTGCTCAGAAGCATGATCACTGTGCTGTTGCCCTAGCCCATATTGATCATTGGGTAACTATGAAAATTGCGGGACAGATGAAAGAAGCTTCTCCCAAAGTTGTAGTAGATGCAGTAAGATGGTGGACACCCACCAAAGATAAGTCTGTAGACTTTGCGGATGTTAGAGATTATATTCTAGAGTTACGTCATCGTGGATTTAATATTAAATTAGTCACATTTGATAGATGGAATTCTCATGACATGATGCAACAAATGATTGCTTATGGCATGAAATCTGAAATTCTTTCTGTAGCTAAAAAGCATTATGATGATATGCAAATGGTTGTAGTAGAAGAAAGGCTTGTTGGACCAAAAATTAATTTGTTAATTGAAGAATTGCTACAATTAAGAATTATTAAAGATAAGGTCGATCACCCCCGCAAAGGCTCTAAGGATCTATCTGACGCTGTTTGTGGGGCTATTTACAATGCCGTGTCAGGTACTGCAAGAAATGCTAATCAGGAAGTTAAGGTTTATGACTACGCATCTTATCATAGAGAAACAGAAGAAGATTACTTAAAACAAAATGCGGGAATCATCAGGATGCCCGAAAGCAATTATATGCCAGATAGCATTAGGGATTATCTCGCAGCAGATATTCCTCAAACAGAAGAACAAGGTTTTATTGACAATTTTAGTATCCTTTAGATACAATAGATTGTCAGGGGTATTAGCTCAGTTGGTCAGAGCAGAAGACTCATAATCTTCCAGTCGCAGGTTCAAGTCCTGCATACCTCACAAGGTTGCAAGCACTTTCTTAGGATGGTGTAGTTACTTATGGTAAGAGTCCCAGTTGGGGCACAGAGAGTCCAGACATTAATGGTGCTGTGGAATTTCTGCTCGTGCTTGCAACCCCATTATGCTATAATATAAGTAAGTAAAATTTTTATAAAAAGGAATTGATTTAAATGGCTTATCCAGTAAAAACTCCACGAGTAACTTGTCCATACGGAATTAAAGGAGATGTTTGGATTTCAGGTTGGCATCAAGGCGTTGACTTTGGTGAATCTATTGGTGCTCCAGTATATGCTGTAGCCGATGGAATTGTTGTATCGGTAGGCGCACAAGGACCTGCTTTAGGTGCTTATTCGCCAACTATTAAGCATAAGTTCCGCTTCAAGACTTACTACTGTACTTATGCACATGTTAAAAAGTCTTATGTTAAGGCTGGGGATATTGTGAAAATGGGTCAGTTAATTGCTGAGGTTGGTGTTGAGGGTAATGCTCATACTGGCTCTCACCTGCATTTTGAAGCACAAAAGACTGCATATTGGCAGGTAGGCGGAGGAGTCAACCCCAAGTGGATCTTTAGCTACAAGGGTAGAAAGAAAAAGTAAAATGCCCTGGCATATATCCGACAAAGCAAAGGGTTGCTCAGGTTATGCAGTAGTATTAGATGCTACTGGAAAAACTATAACTTGCCATAAAACTAAAAAAGATGCAGAAGCGCACCTTGCTGCGCTTTATGCAAATGTTAAGGATGTACAAAAAATGCAATTTGGACACGGTGCAAAAAAACCATTTTACATTGAATACAATGTGCCAGATGCTCAAGGTTATTGGGCGGTATGCAAAGAAAACAATGGTCAGGTAGTTGGCGTTTACTCTTCTGAAGAAGAGGCAAAAGCTGGCTTAGAAGCCCTTGTTGTTCAAGTTGATGGATATGAAGAAAAAGGCATTACTAAAGAGGGAACTCCAGCATTATCATTTTGGAATGGATCCTTTGCGCCAGTAATGGGTTCAGAATCTCAAGATGCTGCATATGCACCAACATACAATGCACCACCAAACCATGATGGTAAAAAATCTGCGGGGTATGGCAATAGTTCAGGCTATGGCTATAGTAACCAGTAAGGAGTTACTATGTCAAAGTTTTGGAAAAAAATTAAAAGAGCAATACATAAAAATCCTACCATTGTATATGGTTGGGCATCAGTATTGTCTACATACCTTGTAAAACAATATCCAGAAGTGCCAAATGAATTAGTTATTCTTACACTTCTAAGTTTCTTAGGATTAAGTCACCAAGTGCAAAAAATTGAAGATAAAAAGACAGAGGAAGCCCTCTACACAACACCACCAAAAGGAGAATAATGGGAAAGCACCACGATAAAATTAAAGAAGCTTTAGAAATTAGAATTAAAAACACCCCAAAGGTTAATGGATTCAATACGCCAGGATCTATGAATAAGCGTAAGACTGGCTATAAGAAGCGTTCTGGCGGAAGATAAGGTATAATAGTTTTATGGAAGATTTAGTAGATAAGTTAAAAGAACTACAAGCCAATGCATTTCAAATGTACTCACAGAGTCATGGATATCATTGGAATGTCGAAGGCATGATTTTTAGAGAGTTGCATAAGTTTTTTTTAAAAATTTATCAAGATGTGTTTGATTCAGTAGATACAATTTCTGAAACAATTCGTAAGGTTGGTGCTTACGCACCATTTGGTGCTGTGCAAATGGCACAGTACGCCACAGTTGCCATTAATGATAGTTTATCCCTGTCCCCCAAAGAGATGGTTGGAGAATTAATTTCAACAAACGATGATGTAATTAAAACCTTAAAAGAAGTATTTCAGTTGGCTAACGTAAAATATGATGAGCAGGGTATCTGCAACATGATTGCAGGAAGAATTGAACAACATCAATTTTGGGGCTGGCAGTTAAGGGCAACTCTTAAATCAGTGGTAATGTAATGAAGCAAAATGCTATTGTTTGCGACCTTGACGGCACAATCTTAGATCACAAAGATGAATCTAAATCCCTTCAAAATGTGGTAAATTTTCTTATTCAGCAAGCTCAAACCAATAAAATTATTATTATGACTGCTAGAAGCAAAGATTCTAGAAAATCTTTAGCCGTAAAACAATTGCGGGAATTGGGAATACCATTTGATCAATTAGTTACTAATGACAATGATGAAGATTCAGATGTATATAAGAAAAAAGAAATTCAAGCCTTGAAGAATAAGTATAATATTGTTTTATTTATTGATGATTTAAAAAAGAATCGGAAAGCAATTAAAGAACTTGGTATTGAAACCAAAAAACCAAAAAACATTTCAAATAAAATCTTGACGAAAACTGTCTGGTCTGGTATATTTATATAGTAAATAAGCCCTAGTAATCCAATGGCAGAGATAAACGACTTAAAATCGTTACAGTGTCGGTTCGAATCCGACTTAGGGTACGCCCCTTTAGCTCAGAGGATAGAGCGTATGGTTTCTACCCATCAGGTCGGGAGTTCGAATCTCTCAAGGGGTGCCAATGTCCTTGACAAACAAGAAAAAATAAAGTACACTAGAATAATGCGATTCAAAACCAAGGTTATGATTCCCGCAGTTGCGCTTCTTACGAGTTTACTCGTATCGCTACCAACAGCCCAGGATCAAGCCAAAGCTAATGAAAGACAAAAATGCGGGATTAAACAAATTTCTCGTAGTTATAAAAGATTGCCTTACGCTCAACCTGCTTATAATAAGCGATTTGCACAGACTTATATGTCTACTGTATATGGTTGGTGCGGAATTCAATACAATTGTTTAGTTACTTTGTGGAATAGAGAAAGCGGATGGAGAGTTAACGCTCATAATAAATCATCTGGTGCTCATGGCATTCCACAAGCTCTTCCAGGAAATAAAATGGCAAGTGCAGGAAAAAATTGGTATAGTGACCCACAAGTCCAAATCAAATGGGGTCTTCGTTATATCTCACAAAGATATGGAAGTCCTTGTTCTGCATTGAGCCATTCTTATAGAACTGGTTGGTACTAAATAATCTTCACCACACCGCCTATGTGAAGTAGGGTGGTAGCCACACCTGAACATGTGTCTTAAACTGTTCATCTGCGAGTGTTGCATAATGGTAGTGCATCATCCTTCCAAGTTGATTGTGCCAGTTCGATTCTGGTCACTCGCTCCAATCTCTCTTAGCTCAACGGCAGAGCGGGAAGCTGTTAACTTCTAGGTTCCAGGTTCGAATCCTGGAGAGAGAGCAAGCAGTATGTGTTAGCCAGTTGCACATACTCCCACACGTTTTATGGCGTGGCAAACTGGCGCAATGCCTCTTTAACTCAGTTGGTAGAGTGCTTCACTTGTAATGAAGATGCCGTTGGTTCAAATCCGACAAGAGGCTCCATATGGAACAATGGGTGAGTGGCTTAAACCACCTTCCTGCTAAGAAGGCGTAGGGTAAAATCTACCGCAGGTTCGAATCCTGCTTGTTCCGCCATTCCCCGTTCGTCTAATGGCAGGACCGCACCCTTTGGAGGTGCTTATCGTAGTTCGAATCTACGGCGGGGAGCAATAATTTGCTTGACCAATAATGAATATAATTATATAATGGTTTAAATAGAAAGAGCAACAATGAAAAAAGCTTTAATTACAGGTATTACTGGTCAAGACGGATCTTATTTAGCAGAACTCCTTTTAGAAAAAGGTTATGAAGTTCATGGTATCAAGCGCAGATCTTCATCATTCAACACAGACCGTGTAGATCATCTTTATGAAAATAGTAGTAATTTTTACCTACACTACGGTGACTTGACAGACTCAACAAATATTATTAGATTAATTAGTCAGATTAAACCAGATGAAATTTATAATTTAGGTGCACAAAGTCATGTTCAGGTTTCTTTTGAAACCCCAGAATATACTGCAAACTCAGATGCATTAGGTACACTCAGAATACTTGAAGCAATTCGTATTCTTGGTATGGAAAAGGATGTAAAGTTTTATCAAGCATCCACATCAGAAATGTTTGGTGCCTCAGCACCGCCACAGAGTGAAGAAACTCCATTCTATCCTAGATCACCTTATGGTGTTGCTAAGTTGTATGCCCATTGGATTACAAAAAATTATCGGGAATCTTATGGAATGTTTGCTTGCTCAGGAATTTTATTTAATCATGAGTCACCAAGAAGAGGGGAAACCTTTGTAACCCGAAAAATTGTTCTTGGTCTTAATGCAATTGTTAATGGTGAACAGGAAGTGCTAGAGTTAGGCAATCTTGAAGCTAAAAGAGATTGGGGTCACGCTAAAGATTTTGTTAATGCAATGTGGTTAATGCTACAGCAAGATACTCCACAAGATTTTGTTATTGCAACAGGAGAGCAGTATTCCGTAAAGCAATTTGTAGAAGCTTGTGCACCTTATTTTGGAATGAATATTGTATGGGTGGGAACTGGAATTAATGAAGTTGGAGTAGACACAAATAGCAATCGTGTAATTGTAAAAGTTAATCCAAAATACTTTAGACCAGCAGAAGTAGAATCATTACTGGGAGACCCATCACTTGCTGAAAATAATTTGGGATGGAAGCCAGAAATTAGCTTTGAAGAATTAGTTAAGGATATGTGTTTAAATGGAATTGAATAGTAAAATTTTTGTTGCTGGTCATAAAGGATTAGTTGGATCTGCAATTGTTAGAAAACTTAAATCTCTTGGTTATACAAATATTATTACTGTAGATAAAACAGAAGTAGACTTGAGGGATCAAGATAGAGTATCTTGGTTAATTTCTTCATACGCCCCAGAATACATATTTCTTGCAGCAGCAAAAGTTGGCGGAATTAATTATAATAAACAAGCTCCAGCAGATTTTATTTATGATAATTTGCAAATTCAAAATAATATAATCCATAATGCAAATAAGTATGGTGTCAAAAAACTTTTATTTTTGGGTTCTGCCTGTATCTATCCAAAAATTACACCACAGCCTATCAAAGAGGAATACTTATTAAGTGATTACCTTGAGCCAACTAACGAAGGTTATGCTCTTGCTAAAATTGCGGGATTAAAAATGTGCAACATGTATCGTGAACAGTACGGTCTTAATGCAATATCTTTGATGCCAGCTAATTTATATGGAACCAACGACAACTTTAATATTGAGCAATGTCATGTTATTCCTGCAATGATTAATAAATTTATTACTGCAAAAAATAATGGTATGGAAGATGTAGTTTTTTTTGGTGATGGAAGTCCAACAAGAGAGTTTCTTTATGTAGATGATCTTGCAGATGCTTGCATTTTTCTTATGAACAACTATGATGAGTCTGAGCATATTAATGTAGGTTCTTCAGAGGAATACAGCATTAAAGATCTTGCCGAGATTGTTGCAAAAGCAACTGAATTTACTGGAAATATAGTTTGGGATACAAATAAGCCAAATGGAACTCCAAGAAGAAAACTTGATAACTCAAAGTTAGAAAGCATTGGGTGGAAATCTTCAGTAACTTTAGATGAAGGTCTCAAAAAAACTGTTGAATGGTATCTTAAAACAGGTGGGGTAAGAAATGCCTAATTGGAAATTAATGGAAGAAACTATTAATCTAAAAGATAGGTTAAGTTTGGCTTATTTTTCCCTGACTACAAAGCAATTTACTAATGGAAAATATGTCAAAAAGTTTGAAAAAGCTTGGAGTGATTGGCTTGGTTGTAAATATTCATTATTTGTTTCTTCTGGAAGTACCGCTAACTTTCTTTTAATTGCAGCAATTAAAGAAAAATACAATCTAAAAAATAGAGATAAAGTATTATTACCTGCTTGTACTTGGGTAACTAATGTGGGTCCAGTTATTCAATTAGGCTTAGAACCAATATTTTGTGACATAAACTTATCAGATTTTAGTTTTGATAAGAAAGAATTGGAAAGAATTAAAAAGTTACATCCAGATATTAAGTTGATTTTTGTCACACATCTTTTAGGATTTGCAGCAAAAAATTCAGAATATCAAGAAATGTTTCCAAATGCAATTATTGTAGATGATGTTTGCGAATCTCATGGAGCAAAATTTAAAAACGGAAGTAAAGTTGGATCAGATAGTCTTGGAGCAACATTTAGTTTTTACTTTGGACACCACATGACCACCATTGAGGGTGGTATGGTTTGTACAAATGATGCAGAACTATACGATCTTATGAAGATGAAGCGAAGTCATGGTATGGCTAGAGAGTCTATTAATTTTGATCGGTATGCAGAAGAAAATCCAGAAATTCAAAAATCATTTTTGTTTATTACAGATGGATATAATTTTAGAAATCATGAATTGGGTGCTATATTAGGTTTGTCACAAATTAAAAGATTAGATAAGATGATAGAAATTCGGGTAAATAATTATAAAATGTTTGTGGATTTAATGATTGATTATGAAAACCTATTTAGACCAGTATATTCTAATTTTGGAAATAGTAGTTTTTGCTTTCCTTTAATAGCTTACGATAAAAATATCTACAGTGCTCTTATTGACGAGTTTAAAAATAATGGAATAGAGTATAGACCAATTGTTAGTGGTAATTTATTAAAACATCCATTTTTAAAAAATTATTCTATTACATCTAGCAAGAAAATAAATAACGTAGACATTTTGAATGATTACGGTGTATACTTGGGAAACAACCATTTTGTTGGAAAAAAACATATAAAGCTATTAAAAGAAATATTGGAGAAAATAGATGAACTTAGCAGAGATTCTTGACAATTATATCAAAGAAAAGGTTGATATAATTTTAAGCAACAAAGAGTTGCCAGATACAAACTATATTGAAACGGACAACATAGGAGAGGTACTTGAAAAACTTGTAATCATTCACATAAGAATGTGGATGCTTGAAGATGCAATTCAAGATGCCAAAAGTGACGAAGAAATTGCAGACATAAAGCGTAAAATTGATATTTGTTTTAAACAAAAAAGACCAAGATTTGTACAAGCAATAAACTTGATGCTTGATAATGCAATTGAAACTGGAAAATCTTTGAGGGAAGATTCAGTTAAACTTTATAAGGGTGTCAAATGAAATATATCTTTTTTTACAATCATTTTCATAATGGAGATGTTTTTTTAACTAGAGAGTATGTTAGAGAAATTGCAAAGCTTTATCCAGAAGCAACAATTAAATACTTTCATGGAAATAGTCCAAAGATTATTGCTGACCTAGGAATTAAAACTTTAAATATTTCAGAATACAACACGGTTTTTGATATGAGATCTAAATTTATTAAAGATGATGGTTTGCAAATTAACACTTGGATAGGTAATCATTTGCTTTTGAATCCAGGTTGTAACTACCTTACATACAATAAAATGTTTAAAGAATTAATTAAAGATATTGGTTTAGATTATGATGTTAAAGACCCAGAATATTATATTCCAGATATTGATTTTTCCCAATATGATATTCCAAATAATTTTGAAATAGATGATTCCGCAATAATGTTTTCTAATGGTCCAGTTCATTCAGGTCAATCAAATATTGGTAGCACAAATGAAATTGTCCAAGCAATTTTAGATAATATTCCAGATAGAAAAATTATTCTTACTCATAAAACCGAGATTATTAATGATAGGTTAATTTATACAGATGATATTATTAATACTAGCGGTGGAGATTTAAATGAAATTTCTTGGGTGGCTGAAAAATGCAAAACAATAATTGGAAGAAACTCTGGTCCTTTTTGTTTTATGCATACAAAAAATATTTTAAATAATTCTCAAAAAAATATAATAGCTTTTGGAACTGTAGAAGAAGATTGCCCTTCTAATGGGCTTAAAATAGAGTGTAATTACACATTTATTGATGACTCTTCCTCAGACTTAATAGAAAAGATATTAGAAAAAATATGAAACAAAGATTTCAAATTATAGGTGAGGGATTTTTACATACAACTGGAGGAAATAAAGGCTATTCTGTTCATGGGAAAGAATCAAAATACTTAGAATGGTCAAGATACGATGGGGATGCAATATTTTATATTGATGAGATGATCCCTACTGCAGAATTTTACGATACAAATAAAAAAAAGTATGCCTGGGTTTTAGAGTCAAAAGCTATAAAACCTGAACCAGTTGAATATATAAAAAACAATTTAGAAAAAGTTTTGGAAGTTTTTGACATAATTTTTGTTCACGATACAGAACTTCTTGCACTTGGAGATAAATTCAAATATGTTCCACCAAGTGGAATTTGGATTAAAGATATGGCAATTCATCCAAAAATTAAATTGATATCTATGATATCTTCAAATAAAGGAATGACACCTGGTCATCAAGAAAGATTAAATTGGATAAATAAGTTATCTGAAAAAGTAGATCTTTATGGTCGTGGATTTAAAGAAATTGATTTAAAAGAACAAGGTCTTTCAGATTACATGTTTTCTGTAGCAATTGAAAATTGTCAATACGGTGGGTACTTTACCGAAAAAATATTGGATTGTTTTGCCACAGGAACTATACCAATTTATCTTGGTTGCACAAACATAGATGAATATTTTAATCCAGAAGGAATTATTAATTTGTCGGAAGATCTTGATATTTCTCCAGAAATATATTATAATAAGATGGATGCAATTAAAGAAAATTTTGAAAAAGCAAAAGCCTTTGAAATTGCGGAAGATTATATGTACGAGAGGTATTTCTCTAATTTATGATTTCTTTTAGCCAATTGGGAAATATGGGTCATTTAGGTAATCAAATGTTTCAATATGCTTCATTGCGTGGGCTTGCAGCAAAGCATGGATACGAATGGGCAATTCCAGCCCAATATGAATTTGGCACTAGATATCCAATGCGTAGTAGTATGTATGATATTTTTAATTTACCAGATGTAACTGTTTTGCGTACAATACTTCCAGGAAATCCTTTATTACCAGAAAAACAATTCCATTTTGATGAAGACCTTTTTAATAATTGCCCAGACAATATAGATCTTAACGGCTATTATCAATCTTATAAATACTTTGACCATATTCGTGAAGAATTAATTAAAGAGTTTACCTTTAAGATGCCAATGTCTTTGCCTAAAAATATTGTGGCAATTCATGTAAGGCGGGGCGACTATGTAAATCAACCACAATTCCATCCTGTATGTGATGTGGAATATTATAGAAAAGCTATGGAATATTTTCCTAATGAAAATTTTTGTGTATTTTCTGATGATCCAGAATGGTGTAAGCAGCAGGAAGTCTTTAAAGATTGTTTTATATCTGAAAACTCTACAGAAACATATGCCCTACAATGGATGATACAAGCTAAAGGAAATATTATTGCTAATAGTTCTTTTAGTTGGTGGGCAGCTTATTTAAATCAAAATAACGGAATTGTAATTTCTCCAAAAAAATGGTTTGGGGAAAATTATAGTCACTACAATATGAATGACTTAAGACCAAAAGAATGGATACAACTGTGATTAATTTAAAAAATACAACATTTATAATTCCTGTTAGAATCGAACACCCAGATAGAGCTAGAAATGCTATTACTGTTTTGTCATACTTATTAAATAATTTTGACACTAACATAATTGTAAAAGAAGTTGATACAGAATCTAATTTTACTACTCAGGTTGCTCCAAAATTAAAAGAGCTTTGTTCAGAAAAATCTTTATCTAACTTAAATCACATCTTTGAATACTCTGAAGATCCAGTATTTTATAGAATGAAAATTATAAATGAAATGTTGAATTTAGTTAAAACTGAAGTTGTTGTTAATTATGATATTGATGTATTACTAGAACCAGCAACAATTATTCAGTGTGTATTAAAAATAGCTGTCGATGGAGTAGATATGGTTTATCCATTCTTGTCAGAAAATAGCATTCAGGTTTATGCAGATTTGGATAAATGTTTAGAATTTATTAATAATGATTATAATTTTGATATTCTTCGACAAAATAGTAATCGTGAATATTCACTTGCTGGATATGTTCAATTTTTTAAAACAAAATCTTACATAGAGGGTGGCATGGAAAATGAAAATTTTAAAGGTTCTGCTCCAGAAGATTGGGAAAGGTTAAATAGATTTCCTAGGCTGGGATATAAACAAGAAAGAATAAATGAATTTGTTTATCACCTTGAGCATTATCGTGGAAACAATTCCTACCCAATATCAATGCAGGGAAATCCAAATTGGGCAGCAAATCAAGCACTTTATGAGTATTTGCTCAATTTATCTACAAGAGATTTAATAATCTATTACAACAGTCAGGAATATTTAAATAAGTATGATTGTCGCTAGTACACCATTAAGAATTTCTTTGTTTGGTGGGTCTACAGATAACCCTAATTTTATTAAAAAATATGGATATGGGTCTGTTATTAGTTTTCCCTCCGATTTAAAAACTTATGTAACTTTAAGTCAGGATAAGATTGGAAAAAATTACGATCACAAATATGTTATTAATTATTCAAAGCGTGAAGAAGTTGTAGAAATTAAAGATATTCAAAATGAATTAGTTCGGGTAGTTTTGGAATACTTTGAGGTAGAACCAGTACAAATTACCCTAACTAGTGATGCTTATTCTCAAGGTAGCGGTCTTGCATCATCATCTTCATATTTGATTAGTCTTATTAAAGCAGTAACTTTATTTAAAGAAATAAGAATGACGGAAACGGAAATTTGCGCCCTTGCATATGAGCTGGAATTAAAATTTAATCCATACTGTGGATACCAAGACCCTTACGGGTGTGGTGTGGGCGGTTTCAAAAGAATAGAATTCTTTGAAGATGGGTCAGTTAAATATAAATTTTTATCAACTGATTTGTTTGACGTATATGACATGCATTTATTGTTTACGGGTGTAACAAGAAATTCTAAAGAAGTTCTTAAAGATATAACTAAAAATATAGATAAATCTTTCCCGCTAATAAATTTAGTTAACGAAGCTGATGATGTTTTTAAAAATAAAGATTATGATAAATTTTTACAAGTTTTTAAAAAAAGTTGGATTGAAAAAAAGAATACCAGTAGTATGATTATTGAAAATCCTATAATTAAAGATATTGATGATAGTTTATCAAGGAGTGATGATGTTCTTGCACACAAACTTTGTGGTGCTGGAAATGGTGGATTCTTTTTAATATTCTCTAAAAAAGATACCTTGAGTATTTCTAAAGATTGTGTTAAAATTAATATATCGACAGACGGAGTAAATGGAGTAGTTCTGTGAATTTTTTTGAAGAGTGCATTAAAGCAACTCAAGACATCCTTTATGGAAAAGAATACAAAAATTTTGAAAAAGCCTATAATGATCATCAAGATATCATTATTTTAGGCAACGGTGGAAGTAATGCAGTAGCATCTCATATTGCTCAAGATATGACAAAGCGGGGTGGGAAAAGAGCATTATCTTTTTCAGACTCATCAATGCTTACTTGCTTTATGAATGATTACGGGGTAGATGATGCATATGCAAAGTTTTTAGAATTCTATGCTGGCAGTGATACTCTTGTAATCTTAATTAGTTCTTCTGGCAAATCGCAAAATATTCTTAAGTCTGTTGAATATTGTATTGAAAATAATATTGATTTTGGAGTATTGACAGCTTTTGACCCTAACAATCCAGTAAGAATTTCTTCTGCAAAATCTAAATTTAATTATTACATACCAACAAATAGTTATGGTGTAGCGGAGTGTATTCATCAAGTTTTTCTACATGGAATTGTAGAGTGCGAATGATTTACTGCTTTGACCTAGATGGAACAATTTGTAGTTCTGTAGAAAATAGTCAATATGAAATGGCAGAACCAGATATTTTTGTGGTAGATAAAATTAATGAACTCTATGATGATGGTAATACAATCATTGTTATGACTGCTAGAGGCTCTGTAAGTAAAAAAGATCACACTACTTTAACAGAAAACCAACTTCAACTTTGGGGAGTCAAGTATAATAAATTAATTATGAATAAAAAGCCTTTTGCCCATAAGTATATTGATGATAGAGCAGTGCATATTGATGATTGGAAAAAGTCAGTAGGTCCAAAAAAGAATGGCATTATTGCTGGGGCTTTTGATGTTATTCATCCAGGTTATATAAAGATGTTTAAAGAGGCAAAAGAAAAATGTAATCATTTAACAATTGCACTGCATATAGATCCATCTATAGAGAGAGGTAAAGTAAAGCCTATTCATACTTGGGCGGAACGTGCAGAAATCTTGTTAGCTTTAAAGTATGTAGATGACATTAATATTTATGAATATGAGTGGGAATTAGAGGAGATGTTATCTTCTGGACACTATGACATTAGGTTTCTTGGAAAAGATTATTTAAATAAAAATTATACTGGTAATTATTTACCAATAGAAATTAGCTGGATTGATAGAAATCACGGTTATTCAACAACAGATTTTAAAAGAAAGATTGTAGAAAATTATGGCTAAGTGCTTAGTAACTGGTGGAGCTGGATTTATTGGCTCTAACCTAGTAGATATTTTAATTGATGAAGGGCATGAAGTAATTGTCATCGATAACTGTTCAGCAGATAATGAAAAATTTTACTGGAATGATAGAGCGTCAAATCATCAGTTAGATATTTGTGATTACGATGCTATCCGATCATTGTTTGATGGGGTTAATTATGTTTTTCATTTAGCTGCAGAATCTAGATTGCAACCATCTATCGCAAACCCTATCGAAACTACACAAAAAAATGTTGTGGGCACTTGCATTGTGCTTCAGTGTTCACGGGAAGCGGGAATAGATAAATTCTTATACTCCTCAACATCTTCTGCTTACGGCTTGAACCCCCCACCAAATGATGAAGAACAGAAGCGGAACTGCTTAAATCCCTATGCAACAACTAAGGTTGCTGCTGAGGATATCTGCACCCTATATACAGAATTATATGGTCTTAAGACAGTAATTTTTAGATACTTTAATGTTTATGGAGAAAGATCTCCTGCAACTGGTCAGTATCTTCCTGTAGTTGGAATCTTCTTGCAACAAAATAAAGAGGGAAAACCCTTAACAATTGTTGGAGATGGTTTGCAAAGAAGAGACTTTATTCATGTTAAAGATATTGCTAGAGCAAATATTATGGCAGCAAAAAAAGATCTTGATGGGTATTATGGTCAAGTATTCAATGTTGGAAGTGGTACCAATACTTCTGTAAAAGAAATTGCTGATTTAATTTCAGATAATCAAACTTTTATTCCAGAGCGTGAAGGCGAAGCAAAGATTACTTTAGCTAATATTGATAAAATTAAAAATATTATTGGATGGATTCCAAAAATAAATATAAAAGAATGGATAGTGAATAATAAATGAGAATAGGTTTTATTAGCTCGGATTGGGCGGATTTTTGGACGGGTTCTCCAGGTGGTTGTACTTGGATTAGAATGCTTTCAGTATCAAATTATTTAAATACAATTGGTCATGAGTCTGCTTGTGGTGAAATTGGCTGGCGAGATGGTGAAGGATTTGTTGTATCTCATACTAAGCATAGGCTAACAGCAGGTAGTAGAGCACCCATTGAAAATCCCCCAGAATGTTTTGATAAGTTAGACGTAGTAGTTATTAAATTATTTATGTGGCACAAAGCAAAAGAACTTATTGAAAAAGCTAGAAGTTATGGTCAGGTGGTTATTATTGATATTGATGATTGGTTCCTAGGACTTCCAGAAACTAATATTGCTTTTCAGTCTACTCATCCAAATGCAGATGTGAAGTGGAATAGGGATCATATGCATGCATCTTATAGTGCCCCAGATGCACTTATTCATAGTACCGAATTCCTATATGATAACTACAAGAAATATAACAAAAATAATTATATTGTTAGAAATTCTGTAGATCCTAATTTGTTTGTAAAGCGTTATGATAATGCTGGTTGGAAGCCAACAATTGGTTGGGTAGGAATTATGCTTTGGAGACAACATGACGTAGAAAAACTCAAGGGAATTATTGGTCCATTTGTAGAGGAACATGATTTAAAATTTTATCATGCGGGAATGCTAATGGATAAACCAAAAGAATTTGCACATTTAACAAATATGGATCCAGAAAGATTAATTGAAGTTACTGGAACCAATGTTTGGAACTATGGAAACATTCTTTTAGGAATGGATATTGGATTAGTTCCATTAGACATGATTCCATTTAATGAGGCTAAATCTAGCCTGAAGGGTATTGAGTATGCTATGTCTGGTATTCCATTTGTTGCTTCAGGAAGTAAAGAATATTCCTTGCTTAATTCCGAAGGTGCTGGTAAAATAGTAAAGAAGCCAAGAGATTGGATTCGCCATTTAGAATCTTATTTAGATCCTGCAGTTCGTAAAGAAGATGCTCAAAGAGGCTATGAA
>Ga0209085_1000806_pt1 | contig 21622 bp, 22 predicted proteins | sample C_131016_EF_Meta_FD_187310 | JGI IMG/M metagenome (GOLD analysis project Ga0209085, IMG submission 187310) | Freshwater microbial communities from Lake Croche, Canada to study carbon cycling - C_131016_EF_MetaG (SPAdes) (version 2) | ecosystem: Environmental > Aquatic > Freshwater > Lake...
TAAAAAATCGGCTTTTTTCTTAATTTGTACTGTTAAAAAGCGAATATTATACTGTTTTTCTTCCTTGTCCACTTTCCTACCTTGTCCTCCTTGTCTGCACTACACCCAATTTTTAAAAACCTACCCCTTTCAAGGGGGTAGGGTGTGGGGAATAGGGAATAGGGGATAAAAAGGTATATGATCATTAAGGTAGTTATTATAGCTAAAAAAAATTATGGACATCATTGCACTTGGTTGGGGCGCTACAATAGCGCTGTTCTCTTGGTCTATCGCTATGGTTGTTTGGGGACGTAACGGCTTTTAGAAAGTGGAAATTACCTTCCTGAATACATTATTCATCGTAGCCCTCCTACTGTTATTTATAGTCAGTGGAGGTATACTCTATCTAACCACTATGGAGTGGCGAGATAGAAGAAGACAAGAGAGAGATAAAAGGTTGAGATAACTACTTATCTAAACTAGCTGATAAAACCTCAGCACCAGAACTAGTAACCAAGAGATCATCTTCAATGCGGACACCAATACCCCACCATTGAGGAGGGATCTCTGGTTGTCCTTCGGCTGGTTGAATATTAGGCGAGATATAGATACCAGGTTCTACTGTGACAATATTGCCAGGTTGCAGAGATTGCCAACTATTTTCCCCATATTTATAAATTCCCGCATCATGCACATCCAGACCTAACCAATGACCTGTTTTATGCATATAGAAGGGTTTATAGAGTTCCTTCTCAATAATTTCCTCACTACTACCCACTAAAAGACCCAACTCTAAAAGACCTGCTACCAAGACCTCCACAGCTTTATTATGAAATTGATTATAAGGCACACCTGGTTTTACCTCATTTATGGCCTGCAGTTGAGCATCTAGCACAAGATCATAAATAGCCTGTTGTTCAGGAGTAAATCTACCACTGACAGGGAAAGTACGGGTAATGTCCCCATTGTAATAACCATAAGAACAGCCTGCATCAATTAAAAGTAAATCCCCCTCTACCATCTGACGATTATTTTCTACATAATGCAAGATACAGGCATTTTGACCCGAAGCCACAATGGATGGATAAGCAGGACCATCCCCACCCCTAAGGCGGAAAATATGCTCTATAGCCGCTTGGATCTCATATTCATACTTTCCTACTTGTGTGGCATTTCTAGCTACATTATGCGCTTCTACTGTTATTTCAATAGCACGACGCATCATTGCTATTTCTGCAGGACTTTTCACCTGACGCAACGGTTGTAGTAAATGGTTAGTATCTTCTAGAGCAATAGGTCCTGTTCCCCTTTTAGCATAGCTAGCTAAAAGAGACTGCCAAATTTTTAGAACTTCTGTATTAAAAGTCTGGTCTCGTCCTAAATGATAATATATACGGTCAGCCTTAACGAGATACTGCTGAACCTCCTGCTGAAAATCAGTAATAGGATAGACCTTATCTGCAGCAAAAGCTTCTTGTGTCGCTTCCACACCCCATATATAACCAGTCCAAGTCTCCTTAAGAGGGTCTTTCGGCTGCACAAAGAGAATATACTGATGTTCGGGATGATGAGGTGCTAAAACAGCCACTGCATTTGATTCATTAAAACCAGTCAAATAGTAAAAATCACTATCTTGACGATAGGTGTATTCTACGTCATTGTGCATGGTGGCATGGGGAGCACTGCGAAAAATAGCCGTTCCTTGGCCAATTTTTTCCATTAACTCCCGGCGACGTTGACTATATTCACTCTGTTCAATAGACTTCTTGCAGAAGTCTAGGGGGTAGGGGGTATGGTGTAGGGTGTAGGGTAGAAAATCAGAGTTTTTGGTCATTAAATTGATTTAATTTTTATTTCTACAAGCAAAAGTCTAGGGGGGTAGGGCGAGTGGGCGAGTGGGCATTAAATTCTAGCGTAGTGCGACGAAGTCGTTTGACTTTTTATTTTTGCAACAGGTCTATTGTGGTTAAACAAAACCGAACCTAAGACTTCCCTAACCCCACACCCTAAGCTAAAACGCATTTTAAATGCGTTTTAGCTTAAAGATCTAGGCAACGGGGGATTTGGCGAGAAACTTCTCTAGTTCTGTGAGTGCATCTGCATCTACTTTAGTTTGCATAGGACAGAATTTCGGTCCACACATAGAGCAGAATTCTGCAGTTTTGTAAATATCTGCAGGTAGTGTTTCATCATGGTATTCTTTCGCTCTTTCTGGGTCGAGTGCTAGTTCAAATTGACGGTTCCAGTCGAAGTTATAGCGAGCGCGGGATAGTTCATCATCGCGATCTCTGGCGCCCGGACGATGACGGGCAATATCTGCTGCATGAGCTGCTATTTTATAAGCTATCAGACCATTGCGGACATCTTCGGCATTAGGCAGGCCTAGATGTTCTTTGGGGGTAACATAACATAACATGGCTGTCCCATACCAACCAGCTAAGGCTGCTCCTATGGCTGAGGTAATATGGTCATAACCTGGGGCAATATCTGTTACTAATGGTCCTAAAACATAAAAGGGTGCTTCTGAACATTCCTCCATCTGTTTTTTGACATTAAATTCTATTTGATCCATTGGCACATGACCTGGTCCTTCTACCATTACTTGTACATCATGTTGCCAAGCCCGACGGGTCAACTGTCCTAGAGTTTTCAGTTCTGCTAACTGAGCTTCATCTGAGGCATCATGGGTACAACCTGGACGCAGGGAGTCACCTAGACTGAAGGAGACATCATAGCGTTTAAAGATGTCGATGATGTCATTAAAGTGGGTATAGAGGGGGTTTTGTTTGTGATGATGTAACATCCATCGAGCAATTATACCGCCTCCCCGCGAGACTATACCTGTTAGGCGGTTTCTCACTAGGGGGAGATGTTCTATCAAGATCCCTGCATGGATAGTCATATAGTCCACCCCTTGCTGGGCATGTTTTTCGATGATATGGAGGAAGTCATCCGGGGTCAGACTTTCCATTTTACCATGTACACTTTCTAAGGCTTGATAAATAGGTACAGTTCCAATGGGGACGCTTGAGGCTTTAATGATGGCTGTACGTATTTCATCTAAGTTACCACCCCCTGTAGAGAGATCCATTACTGTATCTGCACCATATTTAACTGACAGGTGCAGTTTATCTAACTCTTCTTGGATGTTGGAAGAATTGGGAGAAGCTCCAATATTGGCATTTACTTTACAACTAGAGGCAATACCAATACACATCGGCTCTAAATTAGTGTGGTTGATATTGGCTGGAATTATCATTCTGCCGCGAGCGACTTCATCTCTGATTAATTCTACAGGGAGTTTCTCTCGCTTAGCCACATAATACATTTCTTCGGTGAAGACTCCTTGACGGGCATAGTGTATCTGTGTCACGTTACCTTGTCCGCGCCGTTTGGCGACCCATTCTTCTCTCATAATAAATGTTTTCCTTTTTAAACCGCTTCCCTACGCTAGTATTATCTAGTCTCAGGTTCCGAGGGACTGTCTCAGCTTAGGTGGCCTAAGCACCCCTAGGGTATTTCTTTCAAATTGTAGCACTTTAACTGGGTTTGGGTTATCTGCCTTTGAAAAGGGAGAATAATAGAGGTTGTGCAACTATTCCTGCTGCCACACTCATCGCCATAACTACCCCTACAGGAATGTTAATGGATTCAAAGACCAAAAAGTGCAGCGAGACATCTGTAACATTTTGAATGGAAATTACCGCTATGACAACTAACCAAGCGGCTATTAAAAGAGAGCTGAAAAGATTTAAAAGCATTAGGAGTTATTAAGATCAAGTCTCTGTCTTAATTGTAGCGAAGAGAGCCCGATCTCAGTTTTTTTACATTGCGTTTTCCTACGTTTTATCTCGTAATCGATCAACCAAAAGTATCAATTCAGACAAAACAGCAACCCCTACTCTGTTACAGTAAAGAAAAGGACATTATTTAGTATAATAGTAATTTTGTGCAGTTACGTAAACTTATACCATTGATTTACAATTGTATTATATAGTTATATGACTATTGCACCAGAGATAAACAAGATACTGAGCGAAGCACAGAAAAATCAGAAAAATCAGATAGAAGATGATCGCACAGGACTAAGTATTCCAACTCTCCAGCACGCTTTTCTCGATAATCTCTATTTTGTTCAAGCCAAGTTTCCCGGAATTGCCACCAAAAACGACTACTATATGGCACTGGCTTACACTGTAAGGGATCGTCTCCTGCAACGTTGGATCAATACTGCAGAAATTTACACAAAGAAAGGCTCCCGTACTGTTGTTTACCTCTCTGCTGAGTTTCTTATGGGTCCTCACTTGGGTAATAACCTAATCAATCTTAGCATTTGGGACGTAGTTAAATGCGCCATTGAAGGGTTAGGACTTAACTTAAATGAATTATTGGAACAAGAAGAAGAACCAGGTCTAGGTAATGGTGGACTAGGTCGGCTAGCCGCTTGCTATATTGATTCTTTGGCTACCTTGGAAGTTCCGACTATGGGTTATGGTATCCGCTATGAATTTGGCATTTTTGAGCAGCAAATTCGGGACGGTTGGCAGGTAGAAATTACTGATAAGTGGTTACGTTGTGGCAACCCGTGGGAGATAGTCCGTCCAGATTGGGGAATAGAAGTGAAATTCGGTGGACATATCGAGAACTATATCGACGAACTGGGGCATTATAAAGTACGCTGGATCCCCACTAAAATAATTAAAGGCATTCCTTATGATACTCCTATTCTAGGTTATAAAACCAATACGGCTAATACTCTCCGCCTCTGGAAAGCTGAGGCAACTGAATCATTTAACTTTGAAGCTTTTAATACGGGTGACTATTTGGGCGCAGTTCTGGAAAAAAGTAATTCAGAAAACTTAACTAAGATTCTCTATCCCAATGATGAATCTTCCCAGGGTAAACAATTACGTCTAGAACAGCAGTTCTTTTTTGTTTCCTGTTCTTTACAGGATATGATCCGGATCCTCTTCCGCCAGGACTTACCGATAGAGAAGTTTGCTGAAAAATTTGCTATTCAGTTAAATGATACTCATCCAGCGATAGGCGTAGCTGAGTTAATGCGACTCTTGATTGATATTTATGCAATGAACTGGGATAAAGCTTGGGAGATTACCACTAAGACCTTTGCCTATACTAATCATACCTTACTCCCTGAAGCCTTAGAACGTTGGGGAATCCCTCTATTTGGCAGTCTGCTGCCTCGCCATCTAGAAATTATCTATGAAATTAATAAACGCTTCCTCAATGAAGTTCGCATCAAGTTTCCTGATGACTTCGATAAATTAGGGCGGATGTCCTTAATTGATGAAAGTGGGGAAAGATATATCCGCATGGCTTATTTAGCTTGCGTTGGCAGTCATACTATCAATGGAGTGGCTCAATTACATAGCGAATTACTCAAGCAGACCACGCTGTCTGACTTCTACTCCATGTATCCTGAGAAATTTACCAATGTTACCAATGGTGTAACCCCCCGTCGTTTTATCGCCTTGAGTAACCCTCGACTGACAAAACTAATTACTCAAAATATTGGGGAAAACTGGCTAAAAAATCTCTATGAGTTACGTCAATTAGAACCTTTTGTCGATAATCCCCAATTCCTGCAAGAGTTTCGTCAAATTAAGCAAGCAATTAAGCAAGATTTAGCCGACCAGATCCAAAACCTCTACGGACTGACAATCAATGCCAACTCTCTCTTTGATATTCAAGTAAAAAGGATACATGAGTACAAGCGTCAACATCTTAACGCCCTTTATATCATCACTCTCTATAACAGGATAAAGGCTAATCCTGATCTGGAGATAACGCCCCGCACCTTCCTCTTTGGAGGAAAAGCAGCCCCAAGCTACTATATGGCCAAACTGATCATTAAACTGATTAACTCTATTGCCGATGTAGTGAACAATGATCCCCAAGTACGAAACCGAATCAAAGTAGTCTTTCTGAAAAACTTTAATGTTAAGTTTGCTCAAAAAGTATATCCTGCTGCTGACCTCTCAGAACAAATCTCTACCGCAGGATACGAGGCCTCTGGAACAGGGAATATGAAGTTCTCTATGAATGGCGCACTGACTATCGGGACTCTAGATGGCGCTAACGTAGAAATTCGCGAAGAAGTAGGAGCAGACAATTTCTTCCTCTTTGGTCTGACTTCAGTTGAAGTAGCGGCAACTAAAGCAGCAGGCTACAACCCTTGGGAATATTACAACAATAACCCAGAACTGAAACTAGCCCTCGATCGTCTCTCTCAAGGCTTCTTCTCCAATGGAGATACAAGTCTTTTTAAACCTCTAGTAGACTCTCTCTTAGGCTCAGATCAGTACCTCCTTCTAGCCGACTATGCTTCCTATGTCGAATGTCAGGAACGTGTGAGTGAAACTTATCAAGATACGGAACGCTGGACTAGAATATCTCTACTCAATGTCGCACGCATGGGTAAGTTCTCCTCTGATCGCTCCATCCAAGAATACTGTCAAAATATCTGGCACGCTGATCCTGTGAAAATTGAGCTCAAGATCAGTAAGCACAGTGGCTTGCCAACAGAAACGCTCCGGCAATCCAACAACGTATTTTCTGGCTCACAATAAATGCAAATAAGCTAAAAAAGGGAGATATTCAACTCGTATACTAGCCTTAATCCTCTCTAGTCCAACCAAAGAAGCTGCTATGCCTATTGCGTTATGAATGAAGATACCCTTCCCGGAAAAAGTGCTCCTTTAGGTGCAACAGTTCATCTAGAGGGTGTTAACTTTTGTATTTTCGCCAAATCCGCTACAAGTATAGAGTTACTCTTATTTGCTTATCCCTTAGAGCCTCAGCCGACACGTATTATTACTCTAGTCCCAGAGACTAATAGAACCTTTCACTATTGGCATATCTTTGTCAAAGGCTTAAAAAGCGGACAAATTTATGCTTATCGTGCTTATGGACCCTATAGACCTGAAGAGGGACTACATTTTGATGGGAGTAAAGTCCTTCTTGATCCCTATGCTAAGGCTATTGTCGGTCAAGAAATCTATACTCGGATGACTGCATGTAACTCAGGGGATAACTGTGCCAAGTCCTTAAGAGGGGTTGTTATTGATCCTAATGAATATGACTGGGAAGGAGATCAACCGCTCAATCGAAATTACACAAACAGTGTCATCTATGAAGTTCATGTTGGGGGCTTTACTCGTCATATTAGTTCTAATTTGCCAGTCGAAAAAAGAGGAACTTATTCTGGTTTAATTGAAAAAATACCCTATTTTAAACAGTTAGGTGTTACAGCAATAGAACTCCTGCCTGTTCATGCTTTTGACCCACAAGATGCTGTAAAAGGACTAAAAAACTATTGGGGATATAGTACTATTAATTTTTTTGCACCTCATCCAGGCTATAGTTCTAGACGTGACCCATTAGGTCCAGTAAATGAGTTTAAAGATATGGTCAAAGCCCTACATAGAGCGGGAATAGAGGTAATTCTAGATGTTGTCTTCAACCATACAGCAGAAGGAAACGAAAAAGGACCAACTCTCTGTTTTCGGGGTTTAGCTAATGAAATCTACTATATGCTAGATGAGAATGACAAATCACTTTACAAAAACTATAGTGGTTGCGGCAATACCCTGAAAACTAATCACCCAATTGTAGCGACAATGATTTTAGAGTCTTTACGTTACTGGGTATCAGAAATGCACGTCGATGGGTTCCGTTTCGACTTAGCTTCTGTGATGTCTAGAGACGTTCTAGGTAACCCTATAGATCGTCCCGCCATTCTTTGGGTAGCCGAGTCAGATCCCGTCCTAGCAGGCACTAAATTGATAGTTGAAGCTTGGGATGCAGCAGGACTATATCAACTAGGTTGGTTTGTCAACCTCGGAGAACGCTTTGCCGAATGGAATGGACGCTTTAGAGATGATGTTCGCCGTTTTGTCAAAGGCGATCCTGGAATAGTGGAACATTTGGCAGCAAGGCTCTTGGGCAGTCCTGATATCTATACTAAACCTGACTATGAAACCTATCGCAGCATCAACTTTATCACCTGTCATGATGGCTTCACCCTCAATGATTTAGTGTCCTATAACTATAAGCACAATGAAGTGAACGGGGAAAAAAATCTGGATGGGAATAATGAAAACTATAGTTGGAACTGTGGAGAAGAAGGAGAGACAGAAGATCTCCAAATTCAAGAACTACGTCTAAAACAGATTAAAAATTTTCTAACCATCCTCTTTATCTCACAGGGGACTACTATGTTCCTGATGGGAAATGATACCCATTTCTTGTGTTTAGCAAGGACTATTAGAGGGAAACTAATAATATTTTATATTCGGACTCGCTAACTTTTTCCGTTCTCTCTACCTTCACCCTGATAGTTTTCCCATCTTTCGCCATGATTTCCCGAATTTCATTCTCCATAGGCAAATAGCATTCTCTCATTTGTTCCCATTTGAAAAAATAACCATCCAAAAAGTATTCATAAATACAAAAGTGTTTTAATTCTGTTGCCGTATACATCTCTATTATCTCCAGTGCGTGTATTTTGTTTTGTCTTACACCCATCTCCTTAGATCACCCAGTGAGACTATTTGGGTAAGTACACCGTTCTGTCCACAAAATACAGAAAGAGGAAGGGGCAAGTTATTTTTTCATCTCACTTCATCGCCTATCTTCCCACTCAACTAGTGGCACTTTTTCATCTACTTCCCTTACCTATATTCCCTATTTTTCAACATTATTGTCAGAATTTGCTGATATTATTACAATTGTTCATAGATTGGCAACCAACTTGTACCGAAAATTCTCGTAGTTCCCGTAGGGTAGATCTCTAAATTTACTGTAGGTAAATGTCAGCGACTCTTGAATCTAAGGTAGACTTAAAGAATTTGCATTAACTTTTTCTTTATGGATAACAACAGACTCAGTTTTTTAGATGACGGTCAATCAATTGCGTTAGCAGTCTCTCAATTGCACAGTTATTTCCAAAATGCTTACTCTAGCTATCAGGTTAAGCATGGTCAACTGGTGAATAAAATTAGAGCGACAGAAACTGAAGACCCCGATCTTTATCAGGAACTTCAGCAACTAGCTGAGCAAATTACTTTATTTAGCGTTTTGAGAGATTCCTTATCGATCGCCGACAATGTCTTACAATCTAGTATAATTATAAAGGCTTTGGGCTTAGAAGCTGAAGTCTATCAAATACATAAAGAAGACGAAAAAGAACGGTCAGCCGAAAGAGACGCTAGGAAACGTTTAACAGATTCTTAACGGAAATTCAGTTTATGTTCAGAATTGAACTCTAACCTAGATTATTATGCCTCTTGGAGTTGTATATGTCTATTCGCTTTAGTTCTTTTTTTCCGACTCTCGCTCTGTCCTTGTTTATTATTTCTTTATCTACATTTAGTCTGGGTGGTAGCCTTTCGCCTAAAACAATTCCTGCCCCAGTAATTGATCTCAAAAGTTCAACCAAAGAACAACAGACTGCTGTATTTGCAGGGGGCTGTTTTTGGGGTGTCGAGGGAGTTTTTAGACACGTTAAAGGTGTCTCTAATGTTGTTTCAGGCTTTTCTGGTGGAGATCAGACTACAGCGCATTACGAGATAGTCAGTTCTGGAGAGACAGAGCATGCTGAGACAGTACGCATCACTTATGATCCAACTAAGGTCTCTTATGGTCAGCTTTTGCAGGTCTTTTTTGCTGTTGCCCATGATCCAACTGAGTTAAATCGTCAAGGACCTGATACCGGTAAACAATATCGTTCAGTGATCTTTTTTACAAATAAAGAACAAGAAAAGATTGCCCAATCTTATATTACACAACTGAACAAGGCTCATGTCTTTCCTAGTCAAATTGTTACTCAGGTGGTTCCTTTCCACGCTTTTTATCCTGCTGAGGATTATCATCAAAATTTCTTAGCTACTCACCCTGATTATCCCTATATTGTTGTAAATGATTTACCCAAACTAGAACAGCTTAAGAAGCAATTTCCTAGTCTTTATCGGATGTAAACAAGGGGGTAGGTTACAATAGGGCTAAATTCAATCTGTTTGATAAATTGCTATGACTACACCTCTTAATGAAACTGATCTAGCTCAAGCTTTAACTAAACTAAAGGGTTGGGAAATTCAAAACGGTAAATTACATCGAGATCTTAAATTCAAGTCCTTTGTCGAAGCTTTTGGCTTTATGTCCAGTGTGGCCTTAATAGCTGAGTCAAAAGGTCATCATCCTGAATGGTTTAATGTTTATAATCGCGTCACCATCGATCTAGTTACCCATGATGCTGGTGGCATAACGTCAAAAGATGTAGAATTAGCTACTAAAATTAATGAGTTAGCCTGAGAAATTCTGTTACAGCCATTGGTCTCAAATGGCTGTAAATGCGTTTTAGCTTATTCCCTTTCTCCACTATAAAGACCCCAATAGAACAGTTTCCTGTTCTATTGGCGGTTATCTTTATTGATGATAGTTGGTTGATTTACACAGTTACTATTCCATTAGCTCCTGGTGTTAGCAGAATGTTTTCGTTTCTTCCACCAATAGTTAAGTTGGTAAATCCGTTCAAAGTAACAGCGCTACCAAGAGTACCACCATTATATAAGCTAAGCGTTGCACTAGTTCCTATGGTACTATAGTAATAGGTATTGCCAGTCGCTAATAAATTAAACTTATCTACACCGCCATCAGCATTTATTGTCTGAGAATCCGAAGTTTTAGAACTCAATAGACTATCTGTCACAGTATCATTTCCAGAACCTAGATTGATAGTTCCATAACCACCAAAGCCCCCTCCATTAGCTTTAATAGTATTATTTCCTGCTCCTGTTAAATTGACTGTGCCACTGTTATAGATGCCATACTGGTCACCACTACCAGTGATGCTATCACGTCCGTTACCTAAGGTGATCGTACCAGTATTAAGAATACCTGTGCTACCAGCCCCACTGGCTTTACCAGTGATGCTATTATTTCCATCGCCTAAGGTGACTGTGCCATAGTTTTGGATACCTATGGTATAAGCCCCATTAGCTTTACCAGAAATGGTATCGTTTCCATTGCCTAAGATGAGGTTACCACCGTTAAGGATACCTGTAGTGTAGTATCCAGTAGCCGTCCCAGAGATGCTATCGTTTCCATAGCCTAAAGTAAGGTTACTATAGTTCAAGACACCAATGTTATAAGCCCCATTTACAGTACCAGAAATACTATCGTTGCCATTGCCTGTATTAACAGAAGAAGAACTTACGTTAACACCTGGGTTGTTACTTGTATTGACAGTAATCGATTCTGCATTATCACTCCAAAACCCTAATGGTTGTCCATTTGAAGACCAACCCTGTGTGGTTAAATATACGGTATGAATTTGAACAGTCATAAATCTCCTTTGACTTAATTAAGTAATTTCACTTAATAGATGTATATTAGCACAGTTGAAGTATGACTTCATGTATAAAAAGATTGACTTGTTGTAATTTAAGTATAATTCGTAACAATAAAACACTTTTTGTAATAGATAGTACAAAAAGCCGTGGTAAGCTAGTGAGCATTTACAGCAATTTGAGACCAAATACAACTCAAAACCAAGGGGCGGGGAACCCTGCCCCGCATGGGTTTTAGCATTTTTATCTGTAGCTCATTAGATAACAATCTGCTGTAAATGCGTTTTAGCTTAATCCTATGGTTTTGAGAAATTCTATTAAGCTGATTCCTAACACCAACCAGACTAAAAAACAAGTTCTCATTAATTGTAGGGCTTGTGTTATTTTTAGCGGGGAGAGCGGTTCAAGATCATCCCCTAAGAGGGGTTTTTCTCGCTTAACTCCCTGATAAGTATTGGTACCACCCAATTGCACATTTAAGATGGCTGCATAGACCGATTCACTCCAACCGGAATTAGGGCTAGGGTCTTTTGGTCCATCTCTTCTACAGATGGCTAAAGTTTGGCTGGGTTTGCCCGAAAGAAGTGCTAAGGTTAAAACTGTCAACCGACAGGGTAACCAAGTTAGATGGTCTTCTAAACGGGCACTAAACCAACCTAGATAAGTATATGGTTCACGGCGATAACCCACCATTGAGTCTAAAGTACTAGCTGTCTTGTAAGCAAGGGCGAGAGGAACAGGTCCAACGCCTGGAATTAAGGCCCCAAGTATTGCATAGAAGAGGGGGGCAGTTACTCCATCAGGCGTATTTTCGGCTACTGTTTCTAAGAGGGCACGCAAAATTTCTTTTTCCCAGAGATCTCCGGTATCTCTCCCCACATATTGACTGAGAACTTGACGGCTTTCAATGAGATCCCCTTGGACGTCTAAAACCTCACAAGCCGCATTTCTGAGGCTTCTAGCGGCAAAACAACTGGCTAGAATAATGATTTCTATAGCTATGCCCAAGATGGGCCAAAGTTGACGGGTGGCTTTAATGATGAGCCAACTAACTCCAGCACTGCCTAAAACTAATAGTAAATTCAAGAATATACCTATCAGACGACGGGCTTCTTTTTTCTCTGTCCAAGATAGACCCCACTGGCTACCTTTTTTAATCAGCCAGCCTATTACTATAGTGGGGTGTAACCATTCTTTAGGATCACCTAAAAGGTAATCAATTATAGCAGCCAGTAATAAGACTAAAGAACTAGGAGAAAGCATTGCGTATTCAGTAACTAAACTTGCTCTCTGAGAGTGGTAATATTTTCTTCCCAGTTGCGACCATCAAAAGGCTCTATTTGAAAGTCAGCCATAACTTCCCCATCTAGAGCACGTAAATTAACATCTATTTTATCAGGATGAGAGCGAGGGATATAAAAGGGATGTATGCCACAAATAGAACAAAAAGTATGTTGAGCAGTATGAGTGTTAAATGTATAATTCGTTAGAGATTCCTGACCTGAAAGTATGGTAAATTGTTCAGGGGAAACAATTAAATGAAGAAAGCCTTTCTTTGTACATATTGAGCAGTTACAATCTCTAGCTTTATATTCTTTAATTTTTACTTGAAAGCGAACTGAACCACAATGACAACCGCCAGAATATATTTTATGTTCTTGCTGCATTTTTACTGACTTAGACAATAAAGTTGACCTGTTCATCTTGTGATGCTTGAGCACTCCTTGCATCATAATATAAATCAGCAAGGGTGAGGCTCTCTAAAGCTTGAATGATTTTTTCATGTAGATGTCGCCAGAGAGTAAGAGTTACCCAATCCTCAACTTGTTCACTTTGGAGTTGAAGATGAGGAAATGGTAGGTTAGCTTCGCCTACAGAAGCCAAAATTTGCCCTAAGGAAATTTGCTCAGGTGGCAAGGCTAACTGATAGCCTCCTTGTAATCCTCGTACTGATTTAACTAGTCCTGCTTTACGCATTTCGATCATTAACTTTTCTAAATAGGGGGCAGGTAAACCTTGGCGTTTAGCAATTGCTTTGACAGAAGTTGGTCCATAATCTGGCTGTAAACTTATATCCAGTAAGGCTTTCACGCTATAGTGACCACGTGTAGTCAACTTCATTATATCTTTCTAGTGTGGGAAGTTTTTTCGATTATCTATTAACTTTAATAGCAATCTTTTCCTAACTTAGCTTATCATTAATCAAGTGAAGTAATGTAGATAAGAGTCCAACTCAAAAAGAAAAAGATAACAATCATAACCCGAATAGAATCATTCTCCTTGGCTTTGTGTAATATACTTTGATCTAAGGAAAATAAGAGTCTATTTTATTTCTTGTTCGACTTAAGGTATCAATACTCACGCAAGAAACCTTGAAATCAATCGTAGACGTTAAACTTGATGAACAAAACTAAGCAATCTACCCCATTAACTGGACAAGCACTAATCGATAAAGTCAGACAACTAGAAAATCACTCTAAAGAGGAAAAAGCTAAAGAGTGTGGTTACTACACAGAGACGAAAAATGGCGTTAAACGAGTCAATATGATGAAGTTCCTCAATGCTTTAATTGATGCAGAAGGAATAGATTTAGACAGTTCGCCCAATGGAAAAGGAAAAGGGGGTCGCTCTGCTAGCTATAGAATTAGTGTACAGAACAATTACAATTTACTAATTGGGGCAGCCTATACTAAACAGATGGGTCTAGAACCTGGTACCGAGTTTAAAATAATTCTCGGCAGAAAGCATGTCAAACTCGAACAGGTCGGTTTTGAAGAAGACGAAGAATAACTGCAACTTGTGATAGTTGGTTAAGGCGCTTTAGTAAGTAGAGAAAGTCTACTTAAAGCGCTCTTAACCTAATTTAGTCCAATGGCCAGAACTCAACAGCAAAAGTAAGACAAGATACATACCCCAAAAAAGAGTTGCTATAAACTGTTGATCTCGTTTACTGATTAACAGTGTTGTCAAAACTAGGGTAATTGTCAAAGCTAAGAAAATTAAGAAATAAATCGGCTGACGTGTTGAATGATTAAAAACGATTTGACAAAAAAGTAAAAGACAAAAAGAACTTGCTAAAGCCGAAAGAGATAGAAAAATACTATTCCAAAAATAAGGGTAGGGTTTGGCAACAGGCCAAGTTTTAATCTCAGCTAGAATAGTTCCTCCCGCTAGAGAAAAAGCTGGAGTAGATAGTAAGATCAACTCAGGTACCTTGAGAGAGAAAAATAGAACAGAAAACCCAACTACTCCTAACCAGGTGAGAACTAATTTAGCCCAACTCCAAGGACGGGACTGCAGGGCAAATTTGACCCCTGAAGCCCAAAAAATAAACCAAGGAACTGAATGAACTAAAAAATCTAAAATCTTATACCAAGAAAGTCCCAAAGGCCAGATAAAGGTTAAAATCGTGTGAAGGTTTTTTGGCCATAATAACCAGTGCCAAAGAAGAGTAGGAAATAGACCCAACAGAACACCAATCCCGAAATACTTTGATGTGAGTAATCTAGGTGTGTCCCAATATAAAAAGATGACGATAACTGTAGTCAAGGCTAAAAAGCTGACTCCATCAGTTAAACTCATTAAACTCAAACCTATCCCCACTCCAAGTCCCCACCTGAGATTCCGTCTTGAGACTAAAACACAATACATTGTCCAGATCATCAAAAAAAGACTAGCACCAGTACTATTAGCCAGACGACCTGAACAGACGACAGGAAGACACATTAAATACATTAACGCAGCAAAAATTCTCGGCCATCTTGTTACATATAATTCACCAGTCAAGCTATAGAGTAGGGGAACCGAGAGTGCTGTGAGGAAAGCACCTGGTAGACGAGTAGTCCAATAATTAGCTATAGTATGTCCATATATACTATAGCTAAATGCTATTAATCTGGGTACTAGGGGAAAGGCTGTTGCTTTCTCTGAAATTTGTAGAGCCTTGTCTGCTAGCAATTTTTCTTCTGGTGTCAAAGGCAAGCTTCCCAAATGGAATCTAAATAATAAGATAGCTGCTAATAACAAACCTAAGAGACAAAAATATTCTATCCACGGCGTTTTTGTCCGGAGTGAGGAGTAAGATCGATCCCACGCAAAAATTTGAGGGTTCATAAGTGCCAGTAAGAAATAAATAAACTAGTTAAGAATTAGTGACTATTTTCCTCTTCACAAGCCCCAATGCTCACCCAATGACTTGAACCATCTTCCCAATGTTCTTTTTTCCAGATGGGAGCATTATGTTTAAGACTATCGATAGCATGGCTACAGGCTGCAAAGGCTTCTGCTCTATGTGGACTCCCAACAGCAACTAGAACGCTAATTTCCCCAATATTTAACCTTCCAATGCGATGATGAATGCCTACGCGATTGACCATCGTCCATTTTTGCCTTATTTCTTTGGCTATCTGACGAAAAATTTCTAGAGCCATTGGTTGATAAGCTTGATATTCTAGGTAGGTCACTGCTTTACCTCCAGTTTGATTCCGCACTGTTCCACTCATCACTACAAGAGCACCATTCTCTGGGGCAGCCACTGCCTCATAAATCTCTTCTAGTCTTAGAGGAGCAAAAGATATTTGCAAACTATCTTCAGTAACAGTCAGGAGATTGGACATTTTTATAAGTTTTTAAAAGATTGATATATATTTAATTTTAAATAAATTTTAATCAGAAAAATCAAATTACCCAATATACAGTTTAAGATTCCTTTAGCTTACAGCAGTTTGAGACCAGATAAGCTACAAAACAAAGGGGCGGGGCTTCGCCCCCTAGGAATTTTGGTTTTTAAGTTGTGGCTTAGTAGATTTACATTTACTGTAAGTTGAGGGCAGGGCAAAAAGAATCTCCCGCTTTACTCCAAACGGTTAAAGCGGTGAGAAGGTAAATTAATAAGCGTCCTGTAATTCGTAAAATTCAGGTGAGATATAGTCTTTGCGAAGTGGCCAACCTATCCAGTCCTCAGGCATTAAGATGCGTTTCAGATTGGGATGTCCTTCATAGATGATGCCATACATATCGTAGGTTTCTCTTTCTTGCCAGTCTGCTGCTTTCCAAATCCAGTAAACTGATGGCACCAGGGGATTATCCCTAGGTAAAAAGACTTTCAAACGCACTTCTACGGGCTTATCTACATTGTCAGTTACTTTGACTAAGTGATAAAAACTGATTAGATCTTTTCCAGGTCCTTGATCTATTCCTCCTTGACATTGTAAATAGTTAAAGCCATTGGCATAGAGTGCTGTCGCTATTGGGAGGAGGAAATCAGCTTCTATTTGCACTATCTCAACTCCTAGATGATCTTTTTCTAGTGGTTGATTGTCAAACCCATTTTCACTTAGCCAACTAGAAACTTCTCCTTTTGGGATAATAGCTGCATTTTCTTCGGCTGGATTAGTTATTTCCTCTGCCATCTTCTACCTCCATTTTTTCTGTGGCTGTGATTATCGGCTGTGGTAATCCACTCGCTTGAGCTAGTTCTTTTGTCGGGGCTTGTCTGGTTTCATTGGCTAAATATTTACCAGTTAATATTGGTGCAACTGGTTTCATATTGTGAGGTGTTGAATAGTAACGATGTGACTGAGACTGTACTGTTGCTCTCTCCTGCATAGAATCATTAGAGACTTTTTTTCGCAGTTTGACGATAGCATCAATGATCGCTTCAGGACGAGGCGGACAGCCTGGAATATAGATATCGACTGGAATCAGTTTATCTACTCCTCTGACTGCTGTTGTGGAGTCACTGCTAAACATTCCTCCTGTAATTGTACAGGCTCCCATGGCTATGACATATTTAGGTTCTGGCATTTCTTCGTAGAGACGAACTAAAGCCGGAGCCATTTTCATCGTAACTGTGCCTGCTGTGATGATTAAATCTGCTTGTCTAGGACTACAACGGGGAACTAGACCAAAGCGGTCAAAATCAAAGCGAGAGCCAATCAGGGCGGCAAATTCTATGAAGCAACAGGCGGTACCATACATTAGAGGCCATAAGCTAGATAGACGAGCCCAATTGTACAGGTCATCTACCGTAGTCAGTATGATATTTTCTGAGAGGTCTTGTGTTACTTGTGAGCGACTCAGAGGATTGAGAATTTTTTCGCTCTGTTGGCGTTTTAAACTTTCTAAATCAGGAGTGAGATTAGTTGTCATGACAGGAAGATTCCCAATTATTCTCTAAAATATATATAGCTTTATGACCATTCTAGCGCCCCTTTTCTCCAAGCATAGACTAGGGCAACTACTAAAATTGCGATGAATATCAAGGCTTCAACAAAAGCGAGTAATCCTAACTGATTGAAAGCTACTGCCCAAGGATATAAAAAAACAGTTTCTACATCAAAGACTACAAAAACAAGAGCAAACATGTAGTAGCGAATATTAAATTGAATCCAGGCTCCCCCGATAGGTTCCATACCAGATTCATAAGTTGTTCTTCTTTCTGGTCCTCCTCCACTGGGTCTGAGTAGTTTAGAGGCGGTTAAAGCCAAGATAGGTACTAGGCTACAGGTCAATATAAATCCGAGCAGATATTCGTAACCCTTGAGAACAAACACAATTAGTTTATGACTCCTATTGATAAGTTAGTCTTTAAGTCCAGCCTCTACCTATTGTAAAATAGTTTCTTCCATTAAAAGCAATTCTTGTCTCATTTTTCTATCAATAGATAATTGACTATTCTCAATATATACTCTCTCTTAGAGATTAGTCTAGATCTTCTCACCTCAAAATATGGTAAGATATCTGACTGTCCAAATATTAGTATAGAGTCTAGACTTCTACCCCCTCTAAAAATTATGTCTCCTCTTAATTTTAATTCAAATATATTAACGCCAGGTCAAGCCTATGTCATAGGGGTTGGACGTTCGGGAATAGCAGCCGCAAAAGTTCTCAAAAAAAAGGGCTGGCAAGTTATTTTAAGTGATTCTAATGAGAATCCCACTTTACAAAAACAAGCGCAAGAACTGGCTCAAGAGGGGATAGAAGTTCGCTTAAAGCATAGTTTTAACCTAGAAGACCAGGAGAAACCAGATTTAATTGTAGTGAGTCCAGGAGTTCCTTGGGATGCAGCTATTTTAGAGAAAGCGAGAAAAAAAGAGATAGAAATCATGGGCGAAATAGAACTAGCCTATCGTTATCTCTCTAATGTTCCTTGGATAGGTATTACGGGAACCAATGGGAAGACGACGACTACAGCCTTAATTGCTGCTATTTTTCAAGCAGCAGGACTCAATGCCCCTGCTTGTGGGAATATTGGTTATGCTGCCTGTGAATTGGTTCTTAACCCAACACAGCCACTAGATTGGGTAATTGCTGAAATAAGTAGTTTTCAAATAGAATCTTCTTCGACACTATCTCCACAAATAGGGGTTTGGACTACTTTTACGCCTGACCATCTCAACCGCCATAAAACAATGGAAAATTACTATCGAATTAAAGCTAGTCTCTTAGAACGCTCCCGATCTAAGGTCTTTAATGGGGATGATGCCTATTTAGCTCAAGTTGGAGTAGTAGACTGGAGTTCTGCTCATTGGACGAGTACGAAAGGGAGAGAAGGACTCGGTAGTCAACTATTAGCGGAGGTATATCTAGAGGATTTAGGGATAATGGCTTTTGGCGAGTTAATTATGCCTATTAATCTCTTTAAAATGCAGGGTAATCATAATTGGCAAAATCTCTTGTTAGCTATAGCTGTAGCCCGTTTAGCTAAGATTGATACAGCAGCAATTGTAGAGGCTATAACTAATTTTTCAGGGGTGGTTCACCGTTTAGAGAAGATTTGCACTATAGACGGTCTGGATTATATCAATGATAGTAAGGCTACTAACTATGATGCTGCTCAAGTTGGTCTGAGTGCAGTGACTGGACCTGTTATTCTCATTGCAGGAGGACAAGCCAAAGAAGGAGATGATCTAGCTTGGTTAGAGACGATTAAGGAAAAGGTTTCCTCTGTTTTATTGATTGGTCAAGCTTCGACTTTATTTGCTGAACGTTTAGAAGCTCTAGACTATTTGAACTATGAAAAAGTCGAAACTATGGAAAAGGCTGTTTTGAGATCTTTGGAACTAGGAAAAGAACAAAAAGCCAAGGTTGTTTTACTATCTCCTGCCTGTGCTAGTTTTGATCAGTATAAAAGTTTTGAAGAAAGGGGGGATCATTTTCGCTACTTAGCCCAACAACTGGCAATGAGCAATGATATTCTAAAAGATGGTTAGTTAGTTCCGTGAGAGGTAACGATTAAATGCAAGTTAACAATCTAGGATTTATTGCTAGTATTCTTTTTGTTTTAGTTCCCACTGTTTTTCTGTTGATCCTCTATATCCAAACTGGAAAAGAAGCAAGAGACAGATAATCTGTATCAGATCTCTTTTGATAATCAGGGGTTAGCGATTTTGGCTAACCCTATTTTTTTACAGAAGGGGTAAGAGTAGGGTAACAAAATAATAGACTAAAGGAGCGGTAAAAACGTAACTATCGGCACGATCCAAGATTCCACCATGTCCTGGAATGAGTTGTCCTGAGTCTTTAAAACCTGCGTCCCTTTTCATCATAGATTCCGTCAAATCACCTAGAAGACTGACTATACTAATTAAAAGTCCTAGGAAGAGACCTGTTATTTGCCAATAAGGCCACTGTAGGGAACAGGCACCCCATTCAGCTACTATAATACTCCCTAAAATACCAAACATAAAGCCTTCAACTGTCTTTTTTGGACTGATTTCTGAAAGACGGGTTTTACCTAACCATTTACCCATGATATAGGCTCCGATATCAGAAGCCCAGATACAGCCAAAAGCGACAAAGGTTACAGTTAAGGCCAGGGGGAGATCTTTAAAATCATGCCAAGAGTCGGGCCAATAGCCTTTCAAGGGGAGATTATTAACTGTGTTGGGAATAATATCTAGTCCTACTCTTAATCTAATCCAATAACTAGGTAAATAGCCGCCATAGAAGAGACCTAACAGGGAGGTTGAGATATCGGCAATAGTTGCTAACTTGCCTTGAAAAAGGAGATAGAAACAAATTAAAGCGCCTGTGAGGGGAAAGACTGCATCTACCAAGTCTGGAGAGATTGTAGCAGTAATGAGCAGACATATTGATAAGAAAATGGTCGTTTTAGTTGCAGGGGAAATCCCCTTAGCACGAACCATGTTAAAGTATTCTAGTTCTCCTAGAAAAACCAGTGCTGCTAGTCCAATACTAAAATACCATCCCCCAAGGACAATCATTGTCAAGGCTATAGCTATAGCTACAATTGTACTGAAAATACGAGGCCAAGGCATAGGCGCGATAGTTAACCTCTTTATTAATAATGTGTTAATCTCATATTATTAATTGTAAGAAATATTTAAAGAAATAGGCAAACAAACTATAGACTGGACTAGTTTTTGTATAAAAAGACTCAAATTTTCCCAGAGCGAAAGTTACTCATATTTTATTAAGTAGCGTTAAAATGTTGCTCAATTCTTCAATTTAGATTTTTTGTATTAATCACACAAAGGACTATCCCTGATTCTACTAAGTAACTCAATACTAATTACACAGATTTTTTTGTTCCCCACACCCTACACCCTACACCCTACACCCTATTCCCTACTTAATCACACAAATGCCTATCACTCTCACTGACATTAATATTATTCTGTAAGTAATTATATACCCAATGACAGGCCTTTGTCGTTAAAGAGTCTAGATCCATATCCCAGAGTTTGATAGTCTTGTCAACACTCCCTGAAGCCAAGGTCTTGCCATCAGGACTAAAATTGACGCTCGTGACATTGTTAGTATGCCCTGAGAGGGTGCGTATTTCCTTACCTGTCTCTAGATTCCAGAGTTTGATAGTCTTGTCAACACTCCCTGAAGCCAAGGTCTTGCCATCAGGACTAAAACTGACGCTACTGACAAGGTTATTATACCCTGAGAGGGTGCGTATTTCATCAGCAGTTCGTACATTCCAGAGTTTGATAGTCCCGTCATAACTCCCTGAAGCCAAGGTCTTGCCATCAGGACTAAAACTGACGCTCCTGACAGGGCTAGTATGCCCATTGAGAGTGCGAATTTCCTTACCTGTCTCTAGATTCCAGAGTTTGATTGTGTTGTCAGCACTCCCTGAAGCCAAGGTCTTGCCATCAGGACTAAAACTGACGCTCCAGACAGGGTTATTATGCCCTGAGAGGGTGCGTATTTCCTTACCTGTCTCTAGATTCCAGAGTTTGATTGTGTTGTCAGCACTCCCTGAAGCCAAGGTCTTGCCATCAGGACTAAAACTGACGCTA
>Ga0209085_1000808_pt1 | contig 21600 bp, 22 predicted proteins | sample C_131016_EF_Meta_FD_187310 | JGI IMG/M metagenome (GOLD analysis project Ga0209085, IMG submission 187310) | Freshwater microbial communities from Lake Croche, Canada to study carbon cycling - C_131016_EF_MetaG (SPAdes) (version 2) | ecosystem: Environmental > Aquatic > Freshwater > Lake...
CAATAAGCATTGTATTATTCCTTAATTCAGAGCCGGCAACAGAAACAAAATATTTATAATTTTTTTTTAATTTGTCCAATGGAATATTTTTACTGGATGAAAGTTTTGTAGGAAACAACATTTTTTTTAATAGATTATTCTTTTTTCTTTTTAGAAAAAGAATAATCAATTTTACACCTTTTAACATTTCAAACGCCGTTTTTTTAATAGTATGAATTAATATTTTGTTCAATTTTATGAATAAGTGTTTGAAAATCATAATCATCCATAACATTGCTACAAACTAAGGTAGGTGGCCCTGTTGAACCAGGAAAATATTCATCTGGAGGATAAAATAGTTTATAGTTTTTTACTATACCGTCTAAATTACAATTTATTTTTTCTTGATTTTTACCTTTGTAATTTTTAGTTTCTTTATTAATTACACTACCAATTATATTATTAACAGGGAAATAATCAAAATCATGGATAATAATAATTTTAGCTTTATTTAAATAATATTCAAAACAACATTTTCTTGATAACCAAGGTGATGAATCAAGAAACACAATTTCAAAGTCATTTAAATTGTTTTGCTTAATAAATTCTACCCATTTATTACCAGTTTCTAAGTTATCATCATTACCTGCTTCTATATGGTATAATTCATGAAATGAATCGGCCAACTCTTTATATTTATTTAACCATTCTAAATTAGATTCAAGAGATACTAATTTTCTGTTAGTATTTTTTATTTGTTCTTTTATCATTTTTGTGCTTCCGTCTCCACAACCACATTCTAAAATATTACCATTTGTAAGTTTTATTATTTCAATAAAGAATGGTTGATGAGTATAGTATGGATGAGTTTTATAAGTTTCCATTATATTCTTATTTTTTATTTTTTATTTATAAAAATAACGCAAATTATAAATTAATCGGCGTTTAAAATGTAAAAAGGTGTAATAGCTTTGATAAAATTTCCTCTTATTTCTAAAAAAACAATAAGCATTGTATTATTCCTTAATTCAGAGCCGGCAACAGAAACAAAATATTTATAATTTTTTTTTAATTTGTCCAATGGAATATTTTTACTGGATGAAAGTTTTGTAGGAAACAACATTTTTTTAATAGATTATTCTTTTTCTAAAAAGAAAAAAGAATCATCAATTTTACATCAACGAAAAATCTCTGGGGGGCTATAGGTTAAAAATAATTAACGGGTTTACACGTTTGCAATGAAAGGCGATCATTCCATCAAATGATTAATTTTAGTAATATATTCTTTTTTGATATTTATATTGTATTTCAAACAATGTAAACAAATTTTATTTATATATTTCAAAAAAATAGTTTCAAATTCTTTTTCTATATCTAAAAATAATACAACCCTTATGGTATTTGTATTGTTTTCTACATAGTGTTCGTAACAATCATCAAATAAAACATCCTCACCTTCTTTCCAAATATATTTAGTACCGTCGACTACTATAAAACATTCTGTATTATTATTTTTATCTGTTATTAAAGTTAAATGATATCTTAAAACGCCATTATATATACCACAATGTTTAGGAATTTTTTTCCAAGGTTCTAGAATACTAAACATAGCAGTCGTGCAACCAGGTATTTGTAAAATTAAATCATAAGTCAATGGAAAATATTTTATATTGTTTGTAAAATTTCCACAAAGTTTCAAATATATAACATACCAATTTGAATCAGAAATATCAATTATAGCTTGTTCTTTATCAATATCTCTCATACGAATTAATCTTTTTTTTTCAATATTGATATATCTGAAATATTCATCTCTGATATTTTCATAATTGTTTCTCAATTTGATACACCAATCCATTTTTTTTGTATCAAAAAACACTTTTTTTTCTTCAGAATATTTATTTATTGAATTGAATGTATTTGCCAAAAGATAAGGACTACAATTCAACAATATGTAAAAAATATTGATAATTAAAAATATAAGTGATAAATAAAAAAATGAATAATTCATTACTATATATAAAGGAATAAAAATTAATAAAAATACAGCAAATTGTAGAACAATATAAATGATATGTATTATATCTAAAAATAACTAATCGGATCGACTTGATCATACATACCAGGAATATAAGATAATTTTGGTTGGAAATAATGGGGAACAAAGACATTGTTTTCATCGTATTTTCCAGATTCTACTGCCGATTGTGTATATAATACTCCACCCCAATTTGAGTCCATCGGATTTTCACTCACTGGTGTAGCCGCAGTAGAATCGTGTACTTTATCAATAGAAGTATATGCTCCTACATATAATCCAGTAGGATCAAACCCAGGATAATTCCCTGCATTATAAGGAGCATTTAAACGATTCGCATCTACATAATTGGCCAGTTGATAATTGTTTTTACTATTATCCAAAGTAGGAGATATAGGTAATACAGTTTGTGATGAATATGGAATAGACATAACAGTGGCATTCACCTTTTTTAAATCAAACGGATTTGTTTTGCTTTCACTTACAGACGATAAAAAAGCAATTGCAGGTGTAGCGCCTTCTGGATTCAACGGGCTCGGTCTCATTCGATAGACGTCTTGTCCTTGTGCGTTATTTTCTTGTTGCAAAAACAATACAGGACATTTAATTCCGTATTTACGTTGTGTTTCTAAATAATGGATATATTCATCTAAATTATAAAAAGGCAAAGGATTTATACCATCTTGTTCTGGAACATTTGTATTATATAATAACAATGTATTACCCTTTTGAATCAATAAATTAGGACAATCTGGAGTAGAAGAAGGGGTCATTGATTCTACCTTTTTAGGATTATATACGGCATAGACATACAATCCCAATATAAATATAAGAATTAATAACAACATAAATATTTTCCTAATCATTTTCATATATATTATTATCACGAAAAGATTTTTTCTATGGAAATATATATAAAAAACAAATATGAATGCTCCAGTCGCTTACAAATATCATATGGGAAAAGTATATGCAAGTTGGTGTCCTCATTGTATAACATTAGAACCCAAATGGGACTATATGAAAAATTATTTTCAGAATAATAACAATGGCGGAAAAGTGAATTTCATTGAAATTGAACAATCACAAATGGAAGACGAAATTCCCAAAATTAATAATGGTATATTAGCCAATTCAACCGAAAAATTATCGGCAGACAAAGGATTTCCAACGATTTTTTTTGTAGATGGTGACAAATTAGAGTATTACGAAGGACCACGCGAATCAAAAAAGATGATACAATGGGTTTCTTCTAAAATGCGTAAAATGAAAAAACCGAGAAAAACAAAGAAAATGAGAAAAATGCGTAAAAATAGAAAAACAAATCGTAATCGTCATTCAAAATAATGAAAATATTTATTAAGATATAAAAAATATCCGATGAACGACTCAATTTGATTACAAATCCTCCTAATCAATTTAGTTATGAAAATATAGATTGGAAAAAATAAAAAATATTCGGTTTTATTATTATTTCTTTATTAATTTAGTATTCTTTATAAATATTCGAATTATTACTGAAACCCGATTTCTGTTTTCCAATGGGTGTTTTTAAATAATACCACTTATCAACACGTTGTAATTGTTTCCATATTTGATCGTTTGCATATATCCAATGTGAACCCGTTTGTAGCAATAGAGGCAAAGCATATTCATAAAGATCAATTAATTTTTGATAATAATAATTTGCTACAATATAGCCTGAAGCATTTGTTCCTTCTAATAATCTATTTATTATTTGATTTTCTGGCATTTCCTCCATTTTTTCAATATTACCATCATTATAAGAAAGAAAATATACATCATATTCATTTTTTTGTTCAAACAAATCAATGATTCTTTGTTCGAACTCTTCTTTTGATACAGTAAAAATAAAATCATCCTCCAAAATAAGAATATTTTTGTAGCCTTTTTGTTGTGCTATTTTTAATACATTTAAATGAGAATACCCACAACCAACTATACCAAAATCGTTATATATTGCTGGATACCTTTCTGCTTCAATACCATATTCTTGTAATAAATTTTCTAGATCTTCTCTACGGTCTTGACGAATATCTAAATTAATATAGATGACTTTGTCCACATAATTATGTATAACTGATTTTGACATTTATACATAATTATTTAATAGTATTATTTAAATGGTTATTTATATATAATAAAAAAATGTATTATTTCCATCGTCATCAAATATTTTATATTCGTTTTGTTTCATAAATTCAAATATTTTTTCTTTTTCATAACCAAAATATTTACTAGAACAATGATTTGTTTCAACTTGTATAAGCGGTTTATATTTTGTAATCAAATCAATTCCTCCTTCTAGAACTTGTAATTCAGAACCTTCTGTATCAATTTTTATAAAATCAACATTTTTATTTATTTCTATATCATCTAATTTTATAACTTCAATTGAATTTATTTCATTTTTATCACATTCTTGAATATAAAAACATCCAGAATTTCCTCCATCGTGTGGTATAACTTTACAAAATGTAGTTTTATTATATACACCTTTATTATATAGAGCAATATTTTGTACATCATTTAATTTTATATTTTCTACAAAAAAATTATATGATTTTATATTTGGCTCAAATGCAATAACATTTGAGAATAATCTGGAATAGGGCAATGATGTAGTTCCTATATGACCACCTACATCAATACAAATATTATTACGTGTTGGATATAATTCCAAATAAGATTTTACAATTCCTAGATCTCTTGGATATGGTTCAGATTTACCATTATTTATATGCCATATGAATATTTCATCATCTGTAAAATATTGCAAATTATCGTAAGTGGCAGTCATATAAATAATATTTTAGAGTATTATTTATATTATTTAAAAACAAATTAAATATTTATATTATTTTACTATTATAAATAAATATGGTTGAAGAATCCTATTCTATTATAAATCATAATATATATGTATTTTGGACGGGTGATAATGAAATCACATCAAATCGTTTGAATTGTTTAGAACAATTACGGCAGATTACTGAATGTAATATTATTTTAGTTACAAAAGATAATTTGAATGAGTATATTTTACCCGAACATCCTCTGCACGAAGGATATCCGTATTTATCTCCTACACATAGAGCCGATTATTTAAGAACCTATTTTATGCATTTTCACGGAGGCGGTTATTCAGATATTAAAATTCCCACGGGAAGTTGGAAACAAGCATTTGAAGATATTCTTCAAGATAAAAATATTCTTATTAATGGATATGCTGAATTACCCCAATATAATTTAAAAGGGTATATTGGTAATGGTGCATATATTGCAAGACCAAATACAGAATTTACAAAAGAATGGTATGAAAAATTATTACAAAAAATGGATGAAAAATTACCAAAATTCAAAAAAGATGGATATATTCCGAGTCCTTCCCAAGAATTTGATGAAAATTATCCAATTCATTGGGAAGAAATATTAGGAGATATTTTTCGTTCTGTTTTACCAACATTTATAGAAACAAACCAAATATTATATAGTGTTCCATTACCAAATCTTGATTTCTGGTCTTATCGATAGATAAAAAAAGCGATTAATAATTTTCCAAAATACTAAAATCGTGAGAACCATAATAAATAGTAAATAAACTTTTATCTATTAAATCTAAATATATCATATACCATAAATTTATTTCCCACATTATATGTTTTTTCTCATAAATGGTAGAAACCACTTTTCCGCGCATCAAATCCGCAAATTTCAAAATGGATAATTTATCACCACCAAATACACTACCTGCAAAATACCAAGTAATATCCAAATAAAAATCAACAGGATTTATATCATCCCACGTATAATGATTTGCACCAGTGTACCATATATTTGGCATACGAATTGCCTGATATATTTTTTTTGTTGCAGCGATAACACTTTTTTCCAGTAATTCATCATTTTGAAACATATGATAGATTCCAAAATCAATCCAAATAAATTGATCTGTATTGAAGATATTTTTTTCAATGGCTTCTCTCATCCACTCCGTTTTATTACATTGCACCATCATATAATCAATTGTATCTTTATCTGGATTTTGTTTTCTTAATTTGAATTCTGTAATTTCATCTCTGTATTTATAAAAATAAAGATCTGATAACTCAATGGGAATAAAATGCGTAAGTGGATCTCTCTTAAAATATCCTATTTTTTCATTTGTTTCATAGATTTCTTTGTCAATAAAGATAATTTTTGGACTTCTTATTTGTATTAATTTTATTCCATAATCAATATAATTATCTAAATTTCTGTCTTTTCTCGTGGTTTGAATATTTAAAAAAGCGGAAACAATGGTCGTAGAACTCATATAATTTTATTTTATATTTATTATTTTATATTACTTTTTCAATTTCAAATAATACATAAAATTGAAAAAAATCTAAACATAAAACAACTAATAATATTATTATCAAAGAACGAACCAAAATATGAAATCTTCCTCCAAAAAACCAGTATCTATAAGTAAATCATTCAGATTGATTGATTTTTATATCTGTGATGAATCACGCAATGAGAAATCAAGTGATTCATCTACTGAATCATCTGATAGTGATGAATCTAGTGCCGCAGCGGCAGCCAATACAGATGAATCTCAATTAATGATTCAAATGTTTGGAATCAATGAAAGAGGTGAGACGTGTAGTTTATTTGTAAATGATTATCGACCTTTCTTTTTCATAAAAATCGGCGAAAATTGGACGCAAATCACTGTAAATACCTTTTTACAAGATTTAAAAAACAAATTACCCAAATATTATCATACATCTATTTTAAGTGCAAAAATCGTAGAATATAACAAATTATATGGATTTTCTGGTGGGAAAATGGATAAATTTATGGAAATTACTTTTCTAAATATGAATGTATTCAATCGTGTAAAAAACTTTTGGTTCTCGTATGATAATTCGAATGCTGAAAGAGAAAGAAGAATGCGACCTTATATATTCAAGGGAACTTCCTTAGAATTATATGAAAGTAATATTCCACCTCTTCTACGCTATTTTCATTTGAATAATATAAGTCCATCTGGCTGGGTAATGGTTCCTATTAATAAAGTGTCCATTCCTACCAGGAAAACAACCACCTGTAATTATGAATATAATTGTTCTTTCAAACATATAAAACCTTTACCAGAAAAAGAAACCCGTGTTCCATATAAAATATGTAGTTTTGATATTGAAGCAAGTAGTAGTCACGGAGATTTTCCGATTCCAATTAAAACATACAAACGTCTTGCAACCAATGTAATTGATGTCTTTGATAAACAGTTTAAATCACAAGAACTGGATATAGTGCAATCAAGTGGATTGTTTGAAAAAATAATAATGGCTGCATTTGGGTTTGATCATTTCAATAATATAGATTTAGTATATCCCAAAAAACAGCCTTCAAAAAAAGAAATAAAAGATAAAATTAAATTGATTTTAAAAACACCTGTCGATGCTGCATTTTCACTCGGCGAACAGGGTTCACGCGAATTATTGACAATTGATTCTTTGTTTGAAAAAATGAAAGAAGATCTAGCTGCTGCTGCGACATCTAACGACGACGATGATGATGATGGTGGTGGACAACAAGAATCAGCTGTCGCAATTTATAAGAAAAAATCAGAGAAAAAAACGGAAAAAACAAAAGATGATAAAACAATTCTTACTATTCTTGTTTCAACCGATTATTCGCGTGATGAAAAAATCAAATGGACAAACGAAATAATGACCTGTTTGTTTCCCAGATTAGAAGGGGATAAAACGACTTTCATCGGTTCTACTTTTATGCGTTATGGCGAATCAGAACCGTATTTGAATCATTGTGTTGTGTTGGGGAGTTGTGATCCAATTGATAATACAACGATTGAAACCGTGGATACAGAGAGAGAATTATTATTAAAATGGACCGAATTGATTCAAGAAGAAAATCCAGATATTATTATTGGATATAATATTTTCGGTTTTGATTATGAATTTCTCTTTCGTCGTTCTCAAGAAACCAATTGCACACAGGAATTTTTGAAATTATCCAGAAAAATAAACGATGTATGTGCAAAACACGATAAAAATGGCGAAATTACAAGTATAGAAAATACAAAAATTCAATTGGCAAGCGGCGAATATGATTTGAGGTATTTTAAGATGGCCGGAAGATTACAAATTGATATGTATTCATATTTCCGTCGCGATTTTAATTTACCATCTTATAAATTAGACGATGTTTCTGGTCAGTTTATTGCAGATGATATTAAAAAAATAGAAAACGAAGAACATCTAGAATATGGACCAATCACCAAATTGTTTAGTAGAAATCTTACTGGATTGAAAAAAGATGATTTTATACATATTGAAATAAGTGGATTTACAGCGGATTACTACCAAGATGGAAAGAAATTCAGGGTTCTCGATATTCACAGAAATATAGAAGATTTCAATATTATTTTAATTGAAGGAATCCACCCTCTTGGCCAATTCAAATCGCTAAAATGGGGTATGGCAAAAGATGATGTGACTCCTCAAGATATTTTCCGATTATCTGCTGGTTCAGCAAGCGATCGCGCAATTGTTGCGAAATACTGTATTCAAGATTGTAATCTCGTTCATCATTTGATGAATAAGATTGATGTCATCACTGGATATGTAGAAATGTCGCGTATTTGCAGTGTTCCTATTAGCTTTCTGATTTTCAGAGGACAAGGTATCAAACTCACGAGTTATGTGGCTAAAAAATGTCGCGAAAAACAGACGTTGATGCCTGATCTCGAAAAATCAAATGATAATGGTGGATATGAAGGTGCCATTGTTTTGCCTCCAAAATGTGCAATGTATATGGATAATCCGGTTGCGTGTAACGATTATTCATCTCTGTATCCTTCTTCAATGATTAGTGAGAATCTTTCACACGATAGTAAAGTATGGACAAAAGAATATGATTTAGAGGGAAATCTTATCAAGGAAACTGGAGAAAAAGATAAGCGAGGAAATTTCGTATATGACAATTTACCTGGATATAAATATATTGATATCGAATTCGATTCTTTCCGATATGTCCGTAAAACTCCGAAAGGCGCAGCCGAAAAAGTGAAATCAGGAAAAATGATTTGCAGATGGGCACAATTTCCAGATAATAAAAAAGGAATTATGCCTTCGATTCTAGAAGAATTATTGAAAGCACGTTCAGATACAAGAAAAATGATAAAAACGGAAAAAGATCCATTTATGCAAAATATTTTAGATAAAAGACAGCTCGGTTATAAAGTGACGGCAAATTCCCTTTATGGACAATGCGGTTCAAAGACATCGACATTTTATGAAAAAGACGTTGCTGCATCAACGACGGCGACCGGTCGTAAAATGATTATTTATGCAAAACGTATTATTGAAGAAGTATATGGCGATTCAACGTTTGAAACATCAAAATTTGGAACTGTTTTAACAAAAGCCGAATATGTGTATGGAGATAGTGTTGCTAATTATACGCCGGTTTATATCCGTATAAATGGAGAAATATGCGTTTGCACCATTGAAGAATTGGCTGAAAAATATGGACAGAGTGGATGGGTAAAGTGTTTGGAACCAGGTCGTCAAGAAAAAGAAGTATGTCATTTGGCAGATGTAGAGACGTGGACAGAACAAGGATGGACAAAATTACATCGAGTGATTCGACATATTTTGGCACCAAATAAAAAAATGATGAGAATAATGACACATACTGGATTAGTCGATGTTACAGATGACCATTCTTTGATTTTAGCAAATGGCGCGGAAATATCTCCAAAGAATGTGGAAATTGGAACAGAATTGATGCATCATTCAATTGATTTTCAACAAAAAATAAATACGGATGGTTTTTATTCTTGCGCATTTACAAATCAAATTGATGCAGCAAAACATATGATGAATATATGGTCAAATGGATATAATAAAACATCCATTGATTTACTACATAATAAATATATTATTCTTGCAGAAGATACAAATCCTGTTTTTAGCCCAAATGCAATCAAAAAGATAGAGAAAATCGACGATTACACTGGATATGTATATGATTTGACAACAGAGAATCATCATTTTGCCGCGGGAATTGGTAATATGATTGTCCATAATACCGATTCTGTCTTCTTTACATTTAATTTGGAAGATCCAATAACAAAACAGAAAATAGTAGGTAAAGATGCATTGGAAATAACGATTGAAATCGCGCAGCATTCAGCAAAATTATGCACAGAATGGTTGAAACCGCCAATGGAATTATCCTATGAGAAAACATTGATGCCATTTATTCTCTTATCAAAAAAACGATATGTAGGTATGTTATTTGAAGAAGATCCAAATAAAGGTAAATTGAAATATATGGGCCTCTCGCTAAAACGTCGTGATTCGTGTGATTATTTGAAAGATGTTTATGGTGGGATTCTGAATATTTTGATGAAAGAGAATAATATAAAATCTGCGGTCGAATTTCTGGAAAGGGCATTGAATGATTTGGTGGAAGGAAAAGTGCCGATGGATAAATTAGCTATTACAAAGGCACTGAGAAGTGATTATAAAAATCCGAATCAAATAGCACATAATGTATTAGCAGAACGTATTGGAAATAGAGATCCGGGAAACAAACCAAAACCAGGCGACCGTATAAAATTCTTGTATATTGTGAATCCTGAAAAGAAAGCCCTTTTGGGTGAAAAAATAGAAACACCTGAATATATTTTGGAGAAGAAGGTTCAGATTGATTATATGTATTATATTACAAATCAATTGATGAAACCTTTACAACAGTTATTTGGTCTAGCTTTAGAACAGTTATGGGAATTAGGAAAGAAGAAAGGAGCAATCAAAGAATATCAAAAGGATATGATAAAAATGAAAAAAGAATATGATGATATGGAAATATTTATGAAAAAGAAGGAAAAATATTGTTCTGAAAAAGTGAAAATTCTGCTGTTTGATAAATTCTTGAATCGTATTTATAATGAAAAAAACAAGATTCAAACATTAGAATCGTGTTTTGTTAGATCGAAAAAATGATTATATACGATTATTTGAAATATCAAAATAAATAGGAAATTCAAATATATATCTAGAAAGTGTAGATTCTAATTCTCCATTTTCTTCTGGAATGGAAACATTTTGGAAAATTCTATTTATATTTTCAACAATGGAATTTTCAATATCAGATAATGGTGGCATAGTTTCATTTTGTAGTAGTAGTCTTTCATTTGGTATAGAAGGTAGTCTTGGTATTCGATTTAAAGAAATATCTACATTTATTTCTCTTACTGGTGTAGGACGGGTATATGTAGTTAAGTCGTGACGACATACCGGGCAACGTTTATTTCGACGAAACCAATTACGAATAGAATCGGGCTTAAAAATATGTCCACAAAAAATGATTCTCATTACATCTTCTCCTACGACAAAATCCTCAAACGAAATCGGACATTGCATATCACGCATTTCTGTTGCATAGGGAACTATTTCAGTAGACTGTTCAATTTGTTGAATGGTCAATCCAGGATTGGCATTATTTACAGGAAAATTCATAAAAGAAAAAAGAGGAGCATTGTTAAATTGAGAAGTTCGATTATTATATCTTCTATTATTTGTTTCTCTGAAAGTATCTCTATTTCTCCTATTTTCTCTTGGTTCTCTTGGTTCTTGATTTCTTTCCATAAAATTTTGAATTGCTATAAAAAGATTACTCATATTTCTATTATATTCTAAATGATTCCTGTTATAATGGTAAGTAAGGTCACTCAATAATTCTAATTCTTGACGATAATGATTATTATTTTCCATAATATTAATGCCTTATAATTATAATATGTTATATTATTCTTTTTATTATAACGAGAGAACCAACATAAAGATATTTTACTATTTCAGTCTAACTGCCGAAAATAATAATGGATTTCTCAAAATATAACGGTAAAGGTTATAATGGATTGGTAAATTTGGGAAATACTTGTTTTTTAAATTCGTGTGTACAAATATTGAATCATACGTATGAATTAAATGAATATCTAGATTCAGAAAAAATCAAAAAAATAAAAAAACAAAATATAGATGACTGTGTTATTTTGAATGAATGGAATGATTTGAGAAATACTCTTTGGCAAAATAATGGAACCATTTCACCCAATAAATTTGTCTATCATATTCATCACATTGCACAAAAGAAAGATAGAGAACTCTTTACGGGATGGGCACAAAATGATATGTCTGAATTTCTCCTTTTTTTGATTGAATGTATGCATAATAGTATTTCTAGAGGAATTCGTATGCGCATTATGGGAAACACTGAAAATGAAACAGATAAATTAGCAGTAGAATGTTATTCCATGTTGAAAACTATTTATACGAAAGAATATTCTGAAATAATGGATTTGTTTTATGGAATCTATGTTTCTGAAATTGTATCTTTAGATGGAAAAGAAAAACACGTTATAAAACCAGAACATTTTTTCATTCTAGACTTACCCATTATTTCAATAAATGGTATTTCAAAATCTTTATATGATTGTTTTGATAATTTTATAAATAAAGAAGTTTTAGAAAATGAGAATGCTTGGTATAATGAAAAAACAAATGCCAAGGAAAATGTTCATAAACAAATTACGTTTTGGAATTTTCCTAAAATATTGGTTATTACATTAAAACGATTTTCGCCGGATGGTTCTCGTAAATTACAAAATTTAATTGATTTTCCTTTGGATAATCTTGATTTAACAAAATATGTTACGGGTTATTCAGCAAATCAATATTTGTATGAATTATATGGTGTATGTAATCATACAGGAGGAACTCAAGGAGGACATTATACAGCATTTGTTAGGAATAGTTCCAAAGAATGGATTCATTTTAATGATACAAATATTGAAATAGTAAAGAATCCAGAGATGGTAATTACACCAATGGCGTATTGCCTTTTTTATCGTAAAAAGTAGAGGATTTTTGAAATTTTTTTATGGTCATATTATATTATTATGTCAAGTAATTATTTTTATACACAATCTTCCGATAATGGATATATTCAAACATTAGAAAATGGTTCAGGATATCATCCTGAAATTATATATGCTCCCAAAACAAATCCTACTCCTCCTGTTCAAGTCGTGACGACTCCACCTCCACCTATAGTAATAAATACCGGGACTTCATCTCTTTCATCTAAGGAATTTGATTCTACAGTTGCAACTGCTGTTTCTAGTTATACGTTGAATATTAAAACAATATTAAATAGTATTTTCAATAATAATGATTTTATCTATCTATTATGGTTTTTAGCAATATATTTGCTTATATTTTTTGTTATTGGAATAATGAATGCAGAAGAAATTCCTTATACAACAGCTCAAATAATAGATTTTACTATATTGTTTATTGTCATAATTATTTCCATTATTTATTATTATTCTCTTCCGAATGAGGACAAAAAAGATCTTATACGCAAATTATGGGTTTGGACAGAAGAATTTTTTGAAAATCCAGTAACACTTTTTTCAATGGTCTTGTTTTTAATGATATTTTATCTGGCTGTTTATCTTTTTGAAATGTATTTTTCAACCGTAAAACAATCCCATATTTTGAGATTGATAGAACATAAAGTAGTGGGTGTTATTATTACAATTATAATTATAGATATATTCAAATATGTTTTCGGTATTTCATTAATCAATTTATTAAATAAATTCTTGTCTTATTTTTGGGATAATTTACCAGATGATAGTGTTCCACAAAAAACAATAGTGAGCCACGGACCTGCACCTCAACCTAAAAATGAAGTATTTAATATTTCTAATAACTTATATACATATGATGATGCTCAAGCCATTTGTAAATCATATGGAGCTCGTATGGCTACATATGATGATATAGAGAAGTCATATAATGATGGTGCAGAATGGTGTAATTACGGTTGGTCTGATAATCAAATGGCGTTTTTTCCTACGCAAAAATCAACCTGGAATAAATTACAAAAAGACGAAAAGACGAAAAATAATTGCGGAAGACCTGGAGTAAATGGCGGTTTTATGGCAAATCCATATTTGAAATTTGGTGTCAATTGTTTTGGACAAAAACCGGCGCCATCTCAAGAAGATTTAGACCGATTGAAAGAGCAAAACAAACCATTACCTGAGAATACTCAAGATACTGTGGTTGATAAAAAGGTCCAATTTTGGAAAGAAAATGCAGATAAATTATTGGTAATTAATTCATTCAATAATGATAAATGGTCAGAATATTAAGCATTCGATTTGCGTGTCTTTTTCACCGATTTACGTTCCTTTTCTTCTTTTCTAGATAGATTCTTTGAATTTTTGGATTTTTTGGAAATAGATACTTCTTCAAATAAATGATCAAATAAATCATCTGGTATTTCTGAATGAAATGATTCTTTTATATCATTATGTTGTTCTTTTTCAGGATGTTGTAAAACCAGTCCGATAGGAATACCAAGATGTTTGAAAATAGTAGCAAAAGATTCTTCAGTTGCCCCTTGCGATACTGTCATTTTATATTTTTCTAATATTTTATGTGCCGGACAACAACCAACCACTTCGTCTTCTTTCTTTTCAAATTGATATATCATATATATTTTACGCATATTTATTTTTTATCCATTCTACGTATATCAGGAGAACTCTTAATTTCTCGTTTTGATTTTAAATAATGAATAATATATTCTACTTGGGATTTTTCAGGTATAATTTCAGATAAACATTTTTCAATATAGGTATATGTGAGAGGCGGATATTCTCTTTTTTCAAAAAACACAATTTGACCATCCGTAATCTCTATTTTATTGGTTGCCAATTTCTTTTCATTTACGTATTTATATATTTCACCAATCAAATTAGATCTTGATTCACGTAATTCTCGTGTTTTTTCATTTATATATTTCATTTGTGTATCTATGAGAACCCATTTTTGAATATTATCAGAAAATTGTTTTTTTGAATCGACTACAAGAGCTGACGATGGTACACTCATTTTATGAAAAATAATAACTATTTTTAATTAATATAGATATTATTTATTTACGAACGCGGCGGGTTCCTCGAAAACGTCTAAATTTTCTCTTGGAAAAATTCTTTTTGCTATATGCCTTCTTTTTACCATAATATTGGTTAGCGGCAAGTAAAACAGCAGGAACAGCGACAGTTCCTAACATATTTCCACCCATAACAGCTTCAGGTGTAAGAGCGCCACCACCAGTGCAAGTAGGAACGTTATTCATATGAACAGTATTATCGGTATTTCCTGCAATAGGATTCACAGCGTGTTGAGGATTTCCAAAGACTGCATTTCCCCACGCACCCGTTGTATCAAAACCGGTATTTGTAGCACCTCCTCGTTGACGTCTTTTATTTCTCATTGATTTACTCATTTTACGTGGCATTCTATAAACTATAAGAATATTTTATTATTGATGTTTCTTATAATTTTTTAGAATAAGAAAAAAAATGGCTAAAATAACAAGAAATAGGAAAATATTATAAATACAAATGATCCAAATATAAATATATATTTCGTTATAAATAATATCGACAATTGGTTTCATAATTTCACGCACATATAATTTAATATCTTCATTTTGAAAAAAATCGATACAACTTTTTTTTATATTTTTTGTCGTATTCATTTAATTTTAACGAATAGGATTCCTAAATATACATATTCTTGTTTTTTCATTAGAATTTTTATACGAATAACTAGATATGCGTAAATATTTCATAAGAATTTTATACGATTTTTATAATAGAAAAATATCATAATGCAGGATATTTATGAAACAACATCCGATTTTGTATTCGATAATATAGTTTTGATTTCCCCTAAAAATATTCAAGGTGGTAATTATTTTATTAAATTTCTTATCAAAGATAAACCGCTTTATATTCAACCTCCTAAATGTAAAACAAAAAATGGTATCTTGAAATCGGCTTCTAAAAAAATGTATTGCGATTTGATGTTTACCAATGAAAATGAACGATTTATTCAATGGATGGAGAATTTAGAGAATTATTGCCATCAAATGATTTTCAAAAACAAAGAAAAATGGTTTGAAACCGAATTAGATATGCCTGATATTGAGAACTCTTTTACCTCTCCTCTAAAATTATTCAAATCTGGAAAATTCTATATTTCGAGAACCAATATTCCTTGTGCTTTAGGAAAATGTTCTCTTAAAATTTACGATGAAGAGGAAAATGAAATTCATTATGAAACAATCAAAGATAATATGGATGTAATGACTATTTTAGAGATACAAGGTATCAAATGTTCACCGCGTAATTTTCAAATAGAAATTGAAATGAAACAAATGATGGTTTTGAAGCCAGCGAATTTATTTGAAAAATGTATTTTCAACCCAACACGAAGTTTGAATGCTCAATCGAAAAATCAATATTCAGATAATAAAGAAATAGAACTTTCAATTGAGCAAAAATTAACCTCTATTGAAACAAAAGACGAATCCGTTTTGAAAAATTTAGGAAAAACAGATTCTAATTTGGATATAGAGATTCCCAAATTAAACCAATTAAAAGAAATAGAAAAAATAGAAGAACCAATAAACAATTCTCCTATTTCGGAAGCTGAAAAAGAGGAACCAGAAATACAGGAAATAGATTTTGATTTAGAAAAAATAGATAGTAATGAAACTGTTTTATTGAAAACGAAAAATGATATTTACTATAAAATGTATAGCGATGCTAGAAAAAAGGCAAAATTGGCTCGCGATTTAGCGCTTTCTTCATATTTAGAAGCAAAAGATATCAAATATAAATATCAATTAAATGATATTGAAGATAGTGATAGTGATTTTGAAGGAGAATTAGAAATGGAGAATTCATCGATTTTGTAAAATGTCAAATCATTTAGGGAAAATGTTATAGATATTTTAGGAGGAATAATTTGTCGTCCTTTTATTTTGATCCGTGTATTTACATTCAAAATAAAAGTATTTTTTGAAATATGGTATTTTCTTTGATTATAGCTTATACAAAAAACATTAGGTTCCTGAGTTTAGCAAAATAAAAATAGAATAATTTAAAAATAATTTTATCCACCGTTTATATAAACAAATGTTTAAAGATTTTCAACGTGGATTTGTCAAATTTTTTACTCTTGAAAAAACCATTTTGATATTGGTTCTTATTTTGTTAGTATGGGGCGTATCTTCTTACTCTTATTCCAAATATGGTAATGTTGATACTATGAGCGGTGGATATACACCCAATGCATATATGGTTCCTAGCTCTACCCCTTCTCACGTTATGGGAGCTATGAAAAATCCTACTGGTTCTGATCAACCTTCTCTTCACGCCACTGCTGCCCAAAATATTCCTACTTTGACATCTGGTTATGCTCTTCAACCTGTCGCTAATCCAAGTGATTTGTTGCCCGTTGATAACAACGCTGCTTGGGGTGGACCTATGAACTCCAATTTTATGTCACAAGGCAATATTGTTATGCCCGATTTGTTACAAGCCGGTTATCATATTGGTCTTGATACCATTGGACAAACCTTACGTAATGCCAATTACCAAGAACGATCTGACCCTATCATTCCTAAACAAGATGTAGGTCCTTGGTACCAATCAACCATTGAACCCGATATTGCAAGAATTCCTTTGGAAGTAGGCTATGGATGCAAATAAATAAAATTAGTTTTATAAATTTTTTAATTTTCAGTATCAGAAATTAAAAAATTTAAGTATTCAATAATTCAATAAAAGTATCATATTCTCCTTTATTGTGCAAATACACATTTTTTACTATTTTTTCATCGATAATTGATTTTATAGATTCCAATAATTTATCAAACCAATTATGTTTATCATTTAATACGTCTTCTTGAAGAATGCGAATTACAGAATAACCGTTTTGATTTGCACACTGTTGTTTGAATTTATCCCTTTCCATATTATCTTCAGGAGAAGACCAATTATTTACTTGTTTTCTGTGTTGGATTCCATCTAATTCAATTATAATTTTATGTTGTTCAATACAAAAATCAAAAGGAAGGCAGAATATATTTTTGCACCATTCTACTCTATATTGTCGAATAATAGTTGGAAAATAGCTAATTATTTTTTCATATAATATTTTTTCTGTTTTATAAAGACAATTAGGACAGCCTGATCTTTGTCCTAAATGGTTATCTGGTTTTTGAGAAAATTCTCCGTGTTCTAGACATATAATAATGACCTTTGTTTTATTATTTATATATTCTACTTTTGAATAATTATATTTATTATTATGAATAATATTAGCATCTTCTATAAATTGTTTTCCAGATTTTGTATAACTTGCCACACCACACTTTTTACAAGCTCCTGTTCTTCCTTTTGTTAAATGATTATGGGGTAATTGTTCAAAAAATCCGTGAATTTTACACCCAATTGTTACTTTTGTAGCATCATTTATATATTGCACTTTAGAGTAATCATACTTATCGCCAAACAATGCTTTACCATCAGCTATAAATTGTTCTTGTGTTTTTGTTTGACGTAAATAACAGCATAATTTACACCCTTTACCATTAAGATGATTTACTGGTGTTTGTAAAAATTCTCCGTGAATTTTACACGTAATTATAACTTTTGTTTTTGAATTTACATATTCAACTTTTGAATACTCATATTTATCACCGTGAATCAATTTTGCTTTTTCTAAAAAACTTTCATTTGTCATTTTTTTCTTTGAACAGCATTGATAACAACCACTACGAAGATGTTCTTTTGGATTTTGTAAAAATTCGTGATTTCCTTTTTTACATATTATGATTATTTTTGTTTTAGTATTGATATATTCTGTTTTAGAGTAATCGAATTTATCTCCGTGAAATGCTTTTGCTTGTTCTATAAATTCTGCTATAGTTTTTCTTTTTGACATTTTTATAATTATACTCCTCTTCTATAAAAAACGTAATTTTATCTTTATATATTTTAAAATAAAAATATATAAAAATATCCCCATTTGTCTAAATACAAATGAAAGTAAATCTCATAAGTTATTCAAAGTCTTGCGATCAAGAACAATCCATACAAGAATTGGTCGCCTATTGTGCAAGAGTTTCAAATCCGGCAAATCAAAATAATACTGGAACTAATGAGAAATTAATCGAATATTTGATAAGAAACAATCACTGGTCGCCGTTTGAAATGGTCAGTATTTGTCTCGAAATAGAAACAACGAGAGATATTATCCGACAAATTTTGCGACATCGTTCCTTTTCTTTCCAAGAGTTTTCTCAACGATATGCAGTTGCGGATTTGGGATTTGAATACAAAGAAACAAGAATCCAGGATTCAAAAAATCGTCAAAATAGTATTGAAACAAACAATCAAGAATTGAAAACCAAATGGATGAAGAAACAAAAAGAAGTCGTAGATTTAGTCCAAGAAAATTATAATTGGGCTATTCAAAATGGAATCGCAAAAGAACAAGCACGTGCGGTTTTACCGGAAGGTATGACACTATCCAGAATATATATGAATGGAACATTGAGATCTTGGATACATTATATTGAATTACGTTCCGGAAATGGAACACAAAAAGAACATAGAGACGTAGCTATTGCTTGCGCGAATGCAATTGACCCCATTTTTCCTATCAAACAATTATTATCATTATAATTATTCAATAGTGTAAATTATATAGCTATAATATAAATGATCAAACAATTCGAATTTCCAAATGGGTTTCGTGTAATTTATGAGAAACCTCAAAATTCCTTAAAATTAACATCCATAAATGTATTTTGTGAATTGGGTTCGGTTCATGAAACGAATAAAAATAGAGGTGTGTCTCATTTTATAGAACATATGTGTTTCAAGGGAACAAAAAAAATTCCTCAAACCAAAGATATAAATGCAGTATATGATAATATTGGCGCCTATTTTAATGCTTTTACAGATAGACAATATACTTGTTATGTTCTCAAATGCCAAGACCAATTTTTAACGAATTCACTTTTGGTTCTCTCTGATATGTTGATGAATTCAAAATTTAGTAAAACGGATTTTGACAGAGAAAAAAAAGTGGTTGTAGAAGAAAATATACTTCGGTCAGATGATCCCGTCATTCTATTAGATGATATAATTACAGCATTGATATATAATGGTAGTAGTTATGCTTTTCCAGTAGATACTATTCATTATCATACTCCCGGTTCTCTAGATTATGGAGAAACATTAGAAACCTATAAAAAATTCTATCAACCAGAGAATCTTGTATTTAGTATAGTTTCTCATATGGATTTTGAGGGTATTCTTACAATACTTAAAAAATCGCATTTTATGAGAAAATCAACCGCTGAAAGACTGGGTAAATATTCCGTGAAATTATCAATACAACCACAAGAAGGAGTTCAATATCAATTCACACATAAACCCGAAATTCATACAATGTATTTGAATATAGGGTTTCGCACTTGTTCTCAGTATTCACCAGATAAATATGCCATTATGTTTTTGAAGCATATTATAGGTGGATCAATGCGTAGTTCTCGATTATATACTCTTTTACGTGAAAACAATGGGTTAACCTATACAACAAAAGCATCCGCGAGTTTTTATGAAAATATGGGCGATATTCAAATTTATGCAGAATTTGATCCTAAAAAACTGATGAAAAACAATTCAAAATTAGGGGTTCTCCCTCTAATTATAAATATGCTGAATAATTTAGTAAAAAAAGGTATCACTGAAAAAGAATTATCCGTTTGTAAAAACAATATGAAAGGAAATCTACTTTTGAATATAGAAAATAGTGGTTCACAAACGTTGTATAACGGAGAACAAGTTTTACTTTTTAATAATCCGGATATTGTTCCTTATCACGCATTTTTTGATACTTTTTTGAAAAATATTACAAAGGAAGATGTCAATCAAATGATAGAAAAATATCTGAGAAAGGGAAATATGTCGGTTTGTATTATATCTGGAGAGAACCAGGCAACAAATAAGATAAAAAACATATGTGAGAATTTTATCGCCTAACCTATTTTTTATTTTGTATAAATTGTTTTTATGTCTATACTATATATTAAGGACCGCATTATGAAAACTCTAGAAATATTAGTTTATATTGTATTGATTATGGTAATTGGTGGTATTATATATGTTTATTTTAAAAACAATGATGATTTTCAATTAAAATGTATCGTTTCGGGTGTAGATGGAAACAAATATTGTGTGCGTGATCGTAAACGAATGCAAGATTCAGTAGATTTATTAGCGAATGCGACGAATTCCTGTAGAAAATTAGTTGATTATATGGGTGAAAAACACGCAGATAAAGAAAGTGTGAAACGATTAGTTGCCGGATTTAATCCACAAAAAATAATGGAAACGCTACCAAATAGTGTTCATACTGCATATAGTGAGAACAAAGGCGAAAAGATTGCGTTTTGTTTGAATAAAAAGAAAAATAAAAATATGGATGATTTGATTGATGAACATACACTTACTTTTGTTGCTATACACGAACTTTCTCACGTAATGACAAAATCCATTGGACATAAAAGCGAATTCTGGGAGAATTTCAAATTCCTAT
>Ga0209085_1000813_pt1 | contig 21514 bp, 29 predicted proteins | sample C_131016_EF_Meta_FD_187310 | JGI IMG/M metagenome (GOLD analysis project Ga0209085, IMG submission 187310) | Freshwater microbial communities from Lake Croche, Canada to study carbon cycling - C_131016_EF_MetaG (SPAdes) (version 2) | ecosystem: Environmental > Aquatic > Freshwater > Lake...
GCCCTCATTAAAAAATAAAGGCTAGTTTGCACTAAATTTGAACTGTTATGTTCACCTTTTTTCCCTGGTCCCTTTTTAGTGCAAATAAGTGGTCCCTTTTATCTTAGCAGTGACAAGGCAAAATTGTTGCTATTATACATATAATTCTCCTGTTAAAGGTGAGTTGTTGAATTAATGAGGATATTTAAGTCGTCGAAAATCTAAATATCCTCAGTCACAAGACATAAAAACGTTTGAAGTTCGTAGCTTCAGGAGTTTTTTTATGCCTTGCTTATAGATTAGTGTATAAGGAAGAAATAGAAGTGTCAATACTTTTTTAAGAAAAATACTGACACTATTAAATTATTATTTTTTTGTTTTTTGATAAGATTTGACTATAAAATCTATTTTGTCTTGAGCTATTTTAAATAACCCCTTATTATTTTGATCTTTTTCTATAATTCCATCTATTTGTAATACATTAAGCGTAGCATAAATAGTAGACCTAATAACTCCTGTTTGTTTATGTAATTTTGCTACAGAAACATATACTAAATTATCAACAGCGTTATCTATTAAAGCACATAAAACTTTATTCTGATTATCTGTATATTTCCCATAATCATCTATTGCTTGATACAGTATATGTTCATTCTTGTTATTCATAATGTTAATATTTATTATATTATTTTTTGTATAAAAATAATACTTACTTTAAAAATTTACAATAAAAATCTTGATTTTTACGAAATAGTAAATATCATTTTCTAGTATGACTTATAAAAAATGATCAATACTGTAAGTCACAGAGAGCTTATTTTCGCTCTCTATAACCTTTTATATCTGGGAGAAGATTGATATAAAGAACCAACTGTCGAGTGCCAGCTATACTAACCCTGCTTTTAAACATAAATCTACTACTCGGTGAAAAAATTCTTCAAACACTTTAGAGCCGTGCCTAACTCTTATTTTACTCAAAGTTGAATGATCGGGAACAGGTTGTTCTAAATTTAGTTTGCAGTCCTAAACGATAGGCAAGATTATAAATGATCTCCTAGCATAGCTTTCGATCATATTGTATACCAAATATATAACCTACTACTATCATTCTAAAAAACAGTTCGGGATCTACCAATGGTCTGCCGATATTACAACAATAGTACGAAGCCGTAAGCTCTCTTACAAAAGATAAATCAAGTAATTTATCTTTTTTGCATAAAAAATATGGTTCTTAGGGATTAACGCCTCAATATCTAAGTATTGAACGGGTTTCGGTTGATAAACATGAACTTCTTGCATTTCTTGTTGTTATTAAAAAATGTCTTTTATTATAATTAGGAAAAATCTTTTCTTGAAAATAACTTTTTTGACTTTTTCAACAGTACCATGTGTTTTAGAAACGTTATGTTTATCAAAATATAGCGGATTATTATATACAACATTGTTTGTATAATTGACATAAAATTTTTATAAGTTATTATTAGTATAATTTACCGTATTAGAAATAGCCTTATGAAAATAGAACACTCACAAATGGATAAACATGGTAGAATATTAATACCTTCTAATATCAGAAACTCTTTGAATTATAAACAAGGCGACACGTTTGTAATTAGAGCCATAAATGATGAGCTGCATATTGTCAGTATTAATAAAGAAATTAAAGCTGCGCAGGAATTATTTAAAAAGTATAATGCTAATGCTAATGCTAATTCTGCTGTAGATGAATTTCTTGACTCTAGAAGGATCGATGCAAATAATGAAAACAAAGAATTTACCTTAGATGAATAATCCGGATCAATATGTAATCCTTGATGCTTCAGCATTAATAACGTTACTTTCCGAAGAGAAAGGGTACGAAGTCGTAGCTTCTATTTTACCAAAATCAATTATGAGCAGTGTTAACGTTGCAGAAGTAGCTAAATTTCTTATAGAAAAACGAGGTCTTTCTAAAGAGGAAGTATCCAATATCATTCATAGCTTAATTGAAAAGATTATGCCTTTTGATACAAAACTAGCTCTAAAAAGTGCTGCTATTATTATCCAAACAAAAAGCTTAGGGTTGTCACTTGGAGATCGGGCATGCCTTGCTCTTGCGATATCAACCGGCTATACAGTTTATAGCTCTGATAGAATATGGTCTCAACTGGAATTAGATTGTAAGATAGTGGTTATACGCTAGTAACTGAGTGTTATATAGGGATATACAAGCAACTGAAGGTTTATCTAAGCAAAGAAGAGGCTTCTAGTGTCTATTAGGCACTGATAATGCCTTAAGGAAAAGCCTTTTTATAACACCGTCTTTATATTAAAGACAGAGCATAGAAATCTGTTTTTTATTTTCGGTTAATTAGAAAACCTATATACTTTGTTATAAATTATGGTAAGAACCGTATAAGGCCATCCAAACTAAGGTTTTAGATCAGCTGCATATAGCTTTTTACCCTAATTTTGTACTTAGGACTTTTATTCCTTTTAAGCTGCTATTTAAGAACCAAGGAACTCCTTTATTGCTTTTACGGCACTATGTTCTTTGCCGTAATAATGCTCAAAGTACTTAATACCCTGTTTTGCAAAATTTGAATTAGCATCGTATGAACCATCAGCTAATAACTGGTAGGCCTCAAGCTTGTAAGTCATGTCCATTCCACAACCGCCAAAAGATAAAAATTTATACTCTGCAGCGGGTGTAATGAGTTTAAAAGGTATCAGATCACATAGATACGCTACTTTTTCATTGTAAATACGAGGAGCGTAAACCCAATCATACATCAACGCATCCTCAATGATCGTGTCGGTTACTGTCCATAACATCTTTTCTTCATCATTGTCAAAGTCTGTAACGTCATAATTTCCTTTAGCTTCTTCCTGAATTATAAAATCAGGTATTATAATCTCGCAACCGCCCCCTAATTTCTCTTTCAAATTAAATTACGGTAAATGATAATTCTTGTAAAAAGGTTGAATATGTATGCCTGAAAATTCCTCTCTTAATTCAATCCTTTTTTTTACTCTTTTTTTATTGCTTTTTTATTTTGAATTCTTTTTTAAACCGCAGTTATCCTGAAATTTCAAACACAATCGCAGGGGCTATAGCCCTTTATCTTCTCCTGTGTTGTGATTGTCAACCAAAAATATATTTTATGCCATAACAAAACGGTACCACGAACTGCCTTAATGTTGCGTCCATAAAAGATCCATGAAAAACAAAGGGTCTAACAAATTAGTTTTCTAAAATCCATATATTACCAATCAATAATTGCTAAATTAAACTTATAGATTTAACTTTTTATCGTACAACGTGTTTCTCTATTGTAAGGCTTTATGATACCTCTACTCATCCACCAATACCCTCCTACAAGGTTAACCCTAATCTACTTTTGAGAATTAATTAATAATCATAATTATATAATAGACCTTATATTGCTTGGAATATAAGAAAATTATGAATAATTCATTAAATTATTTCCTTTAATGGGACAATTTAAGTATTAACAGATTAAAAAACCGGAACGGCATTTAACCAGGACAATACTTACTTCCATAGGTAAAATAGAGCATTGCATAAAAGATGAGTTTATAGGTTTTTACAGGATATCCGGTATGCATTATTGGAAACTTTTACTTTTTAAAGGTGATTTTTTCTATGACCGGCTCGATTAAATTATGATTTTTTATATATTTATTGATAGCAACGTTAGTGCAACGATATTCTCTAGCAATAGCATATCTATGAATACCTCTATCTAAAAGACGCTGTATTTCTTCCGGGTCTATGACTTCTATTGGACTATAGCTAAAATTTCTTTTACAATCCCTGCACCTGTAGTATTCACCATTTCTTACTACATTAGTTTGTAAACAATATTTACACTTCATTAATAATAAGCATCTTCCAGTTCTTTTATGGTTCTTTTTCTTTTGTTTTCTTCAAACATTTCTTTAAACTTCTCTAAAGGCTCTTTAAATTTATCCTCACTTTTATTTTTAGGTTGAGATTTTAAGGATTTCCATACTTTGTATGGAGGAGGTATATAAGAAAGATTATGTTCTTTTATATAAATATTAAACGCCCGTATATTTATTTTTAACTGGCGTACTATCTCTGATTTAAACTTTCCGCTATTTAACAGTTTCTGTATATCTTCTGTGGTGTATTTTTGCAAAACCAAGGCACTTTTAGAATTATTATATACTTTGCTCATAATGCTTCTATATCTCAGATATTTTTATTGTTCTTTATTTAGATAAGTTTTCCCTTTATTTCTTTATATAGCCATTAAACTCAATAAATTTATTATAGCTAATACAATAAATGATTGCAATTTGCGTTATATACCTGTTTTAATTAGGTATATATTATAAAATCATTATTAAATTTTTATGAAAACAAAAATAACAGGCTTTCTTACAATATCGCTAATAAGTGTGACAGTTTTAGCTAATAATATTACTAATGAGAAAATACCGGTAGTTTCTGGTTTAAACATGAAAATAGGAGCCTACGCATCTTTTGAAAGCGGTTTTAGCAAAGAAAATCACCTTAAAAAATCTGAAAAGAATATATCGGCAAATAAAGAAAAGTTTGCTTTTTATAACGATACGGCCCTATTTGCTAATATATCAAATAAGGCAGATGAGATTACTTATGGTGCCAAGATCATACTAGTACCCACAACTAAAAGGAAAGTTAATAAAGATTATAATGGCTCCTATGTATTTTTAGAAAATAATTATGGTCGTATTGAAGCTGGTTCTCCAATACCGGTTGCAAAAAACATGATGATAAGTGACGGTTCTATACCTATAAAATATATAAAAACAAATACAGCATATCTAAAACAGGATACTAAAGCTAATCCGTCTTTTTTAACAGGTGAAGGGTGTTTTTTAGGTGATTCGGTAGTTGCCGGTTTAGATTTAGCTAGTTATAGCAGTGAACCGCCACGCACAATAAATTATTATACCCCTAAATTATCCATAAATGACTCTGGTAAAATACAACTCGGCGTATCTTATACACCTGATACGGCTAATACGGGTGTAGATAATCCATCAGTAAAATCAGACGGGATCAGAAAACACGGAATATATGCAAACGGTGTTGATAGATTTGAAATAGACAGATCTATCAAGGATGCAGTTACTATAGGTTTATCATTAGAACAAAAATTAGCAGAAGACGTAGAATTGAAGTTAACTACCACCGGTGAGTACGGTAAGTCTGTGGGTAAAATTAAGAAATTTGCTAGCAAGGGCGATAAAAACCCTCAAGAATATAAGCTGCATAACTTGGGAACTTATAACATAGGTGCTGAGCTAAAAGTAAACAATTTTAAATATAATGCATGTTATGGTTCTTTTGAAAAAAGTTTTTCCAATAAAGAATTACATAAAGCAGGTTTAAAGACTCATTATTATAATGCAGGAGCAGCTTATAAATATAATGCTACAACAATTACATTATCTTATTTTGGTTCAGAACAATTCAAAAATAAAGTTGATAGTGTAAAACTGAATATTAGTCATTTATTAGCTCCGGGATTAAAACCTTATGTAGAGCTTCATAACTATAGATTAAAGGGAAAACCTGAATTTTATTCAGAGTTAAAAGCAAGGAAAGTAAAAGGAGCTGTTGCTCTTATAGGCATAAAGCTAACAATATAGTAATTGTTGAAATATTATTAACCTTTTATGAAAGCTGTAAATAATGTCTAAATCTTTTAATTCGGTAATGATTGCATGAGAAGATTAAATAAAGAACAAAAAGGAGCTATATTTCTTTTACAAATAGGTACGTTTTTGGAATATTTGTGCGTCCAGGTAAGGCGCTTATGTTGAGTGAGAGATAAACTCACCACGGTAAAAGTTAGAGCCGTGTAACTAGGATAGCAATATAATGCGAAATCATTATATTGAAGCCTATCGACAAACCAATTTAAAGAATTGGTGTGACTGTTCAGGTTGTAATACAAATGAACACATTGGTAGCCTCGTAAAAGGATTAAGTCTGAAGGTTGAGCCTTTAAGTATTAGGTGAAAACAGTAAAACAAAATGAAATCTAACTGACACGTTTTGTTTCTTCAGCGGGGTAATAGTGACGACATGAACAGATAGGACATAGGTAGCAACTGGAGAGGCCCTCCTCATCCCTAGAGAAATACTAGGAGCAAGATCTTTTCTATAACGAGATATATCTCGGAAAAGAAGAGAAGATGAGAGGGAGTCGGATAGGGGCATAGTAGTAATGAAGCAAGGTAATGCTTGTGGAGCGAAGGCCTCTTACTTAGAAAACATCTTCTAACAAAACGAGAGGTAAAGGAGAATGATAAAAACTCCAATTTTATTACAAGATCTGAGGAAGAAGATATACATTCAAGCGAAGTCTGAAAAGACTTGGCGATTCTGGGGCATTTATGTGCATATGTGTAAAATTGAAACCTTAAGAGAATCGTATCGTCTGGCACGAAAGAACAATGGAGCGCCAGGCATTGACAAGATGACCTTTGAGGATATAGAAAGAAACGGTGTTGAATCGTTTCTTCACCAGATACACAATGAACTTAAATCAGAGACTTACTACCCTTTACGAAACCGTCTAAAAGAAATACCAAAAGCAAGCGGAAAAGGTATGCGCAAGCTTTTAATTCCTTCCATACGGGATCGTGTGGTTCAGGGTGCTTTAAAACTCATTCTTGAACCTATTTTTGAAGCAGACTTTCAACAAGGATCTTATGGATACCGACCTAGTAAAAATGCACAAGAAGCAGTGCAAAGAATAGCAGATGATCTCGTTAAGAAGAAAGGAAATGTCATTGATGCCGATCTTAAGGATTATTATGGCAGCATCAGACATGATATTCTTCTTACCAAATTAGCTAAAAGAATTAAAGATCCATCTGTTATGAGGCTTCTGAAGCTAATAATCAAGGCGGGAGGTAAAAGTGGAATTTGTCAAGGAGGCTCTTTATCACCTCTGTTAAGCAACATCTATCTGACTTCAGTCGATGAGATGCTTGAAAGAGCAAAAGAGGCTACAAAGATTGTAATTCAAGGCAAAAGCTACACTAATCTAGAATATTATAGATGGGCCGATGACATTGTGATTTTAGTTGATAGTTATCAAAAATGGGAATGGCTCTTTAAAGCTGCTTATAAAAGGCTTCGAGAAGAGCTTAGCAAGATTGGAGTTACGCTGAACACTGATAAAACTAGACTTGTGTATGCAGAAAAAGGTAAGACTTTCTCTTTCCTTGGTTTCCGCTTCAAACGAATACGGACAAGGCAAGGAAAAGAAGGAGTACTACGCCTTCCTAAAATAGAAAGTCGTACAAAACTTTTGAGGAAGCTCAAAGAAGTATTCCGACAACATCGATCACATCATGTAAGACAAGTTATCGATGAGATCAACCCAATTCTAAGAGGTTGGGTATCCTACTTTAGGATCGGGAACTCAAGTCAATGCTTTGCATTTATCAAAGACTGGGTAGAAAAGAAGCTGAGAAGACATCTTATGTATGCCCAAAAGCGTCAAGGATTTGGATGGAAGAGATGGAGTAAAGAGACACTTTATAAAACCTTTGGGTTATATAATGGATACCACCTCTTGAAAGTGCCTCCTGTTCAATTAGGTCTCATAAACTTGGATACGAAATTCTAAGGGAAAGCCCGTTGCGGGAAAACCGCACGGCGGGTTTGATGTGGCGGGGGCAGGAAACGTGGCTCTTGAGTTTGAGTGCGCGCGCCTGACCTCGACCCTACTGACCTTATGTTATTTGTTCATATGGCTGTTGTACTAAACGAAATATTTTTCCCCAAATTTGACCCTTTTACTAATTCTCTTTTATCTGCTTTTACATTTTGTTCTACTTTTGCTCTAAAACCCTTAGTATCAACTCCTATCATTGTCGATGACCGCTTTACTAATTGCCATATCCATTTCTTCAATTGACATTCGTTTATTAAATTCGTTTTTTCCTAATCCAAAAAACCTATTTATACCTTTCCTTAAAGGGCGTAATTCTATGATATTATTCCGTTTAAGTTCTATTGCTATCTCTGAACCTGAATGTAAACCTAATTTTGATCTTAAAGGTTTAGGTATTATTAACTGGCCTTTGGGTGATAAAACTCCTTTTGTGTTCATTATAAATAACCAATTTATGCTTAATTTTAGTAAGATAAAATGTCTTACTTTTTGACGCAATCAATTTATATTATAAGAAAATATAAAGTAGTATGATAAAATTTGTATCTATAATTAGAATGTGTTATTGGATACTTTAGAGTTTTTATATTGCTAATTTTTTAAGTGTATGAAAAACGAACATTAGAATTGGCATGAGATGTTTTTTGAAGCTTTCAAAATCACTAAGTAACCACACAGATCTTATATTACTTCCAGAAATGATAATACCTCTCCTGCGTAGTTGATTAGCTGCTTTTTCTTGGCCATAAGCCGAAACTCTACAGCAATTGATTACAGCATCTTCTACGTTGGCAGATATCCGATTTTTCAATAAGGTTTCTTGCAACTGATCTCAAAGAGCTCTCCTTGTCATCTTTGATCATGAATTCTTTATAGCAGTAAAATTATCTACTATATCCCATAACTTTGTATGCTTGTGAGATGAATTGCCTAATTGTAATAAACCAATCCTCAGCTTTATTATTTTTCTTGACATATTGTTATCTGACAGTCTTCTTTTTTGAGATTGTTAAATTTTTATCGGCTACTATTTTTATCATAATAGAAATAGTAGCCGATAATCCCTATGTCATCTCAAGCTTTTACTTTGACCAATCATCTAACGTGAGATTCAAAAATGTAACTAATTCCTTTATGCTAAGTTATTATTATCTTCTCCCATACATGTTAGTATTTCTGAAAATCCATTAGTAGCGTCAAAGCAACTTAATGCATCACCAGTTAGACAAGTCTTTAGATTAGACATATTAATTGCAAGAGTTTGCCCCAAGCAAGAAGCGCCCTTAGTAAAAGAATGGTCTGTTGGATTATCTGGATCATCTCCATTATCTTCTTGATTGTTTTTACCATAAATTGCGCCTAAAATACCTCCAATAACTGCACTTATTCCTGCGATAATACTACTTAATTCAGTTTCATAATAATTATCTAGAACGGTTCCAATTACTACTCCAATTACGCCGCCGAGGATCGCTCCATAAGCAGCAGTTGCCATTACACCTCCTCCTGCCACAGCAAACCCTGAAATAGCGCATACTATAGTTACTGCGGTCACTATACCAACAGTTAGGACTTTAGAATTCATGTAATTGTTTTTACTCATTTTTTACCTCCGTAATTAAACTGTATAACCATAATCATCACTGAAATAGTAATAATTATCTTCAACATTACTACTACCCATTAGATCCAATGATTCTTCTTGTTGTTTTTTAAATTGTCTATCCAAAAATCTATGATAAGTACCATTGTGGATATCGTACACTGTAAAGCCTTGATTATTTGGTATTGCTGGATTAGCATTATAATGTAGCAACAGATTATCACCTCTTATCAGGCATTCGTAGGCTTTGTTTATTTGGTTGTTAGCAGCAGCTAATATTAGTTCTCTTGTCATATATTACCTCATATTTATATTTGAAAAGCAAACACGCTTTTCAGTTCATTAATTTATAGCCCTAGGCGACAAGTAACTATACAGTAAAAAGTGTTAGGTAATGGTACTAGGTGTGAAATACGTAGATCATAAAAATGGTTAGATATAAAAGTAGTAATTTGCTAAGCTCTGTTTGTTAACTAAATCAGTCTTTTGAATGGAGTTTATTATAAGTCCTAATCAACGGCAGGTAATATATAACCTTGAGTTGAATATTATTAGCAACATAAAATTTACCCGTAGAGAAATTGATATAATTGCTTGTGTTGTGCACAATAGGGGAGAAAAGAAAATAGCCTCATTACTGTCCATCTCTCCTCGAACGGTTGGCACTCATGTACATAGCATAATGCTTAAAATAGGCCATAGTTCACGAGAATATTTGATTGACTTTATCGTTAAATCTGGGAAATTATCTTTTTTAAAGCACTACTATTTACAAATATTAATTGAATCTTTGTTTAATGATTATTTAATAAAAATAGGTAAGTTGTTTAATAAACAACCACTTAGATGTTCATTTAAAACCAATCAAGTAGATATCGAAGAGAAAAATACTTTAGAGCAATTAAAGGGGGATTTAGAGCTAACTAATATTGCCTTAGTGGATGAAAATATAAATGCTGAAAAGAATAATTATAATATTTATACTCAAATAGGGGATTTACCAGCACAAAATAATAAGCACCAAAATATTCTTCTTTTAATGATTTCAGAGGATAAGAGCATAGAGCCGCCTAAAAACATTCAGTATGTAGATTTTCGTAAGGATAAAAACTACTATTTCGTTACGCTAGATTTATTATCAAAACTTATCGTCAAGCCATCTTTAGAGATTTTTATTCAGGAGTTTAAAAAAGATTATCAATCAATTATAAGCTCTTGGAAAGGAGAAGCTATGGAGAAAAAGCCTTCACTTTCTTCTGCTCTATTCAAAAGAAAACCAATATACCAAAATTTTTCTATTTTATTTCTTTTAACTGTTTGCCTCGTTTTACTGATAGTTTATTTTATAAGCCCTACATTATTCACCAGGCACCATAGCTTTAATGAGATTAGATCAGACTTACCATTACCTCATGAGAGTATTCTATTATCTCACTCATCAGTTCTTGATAAAATAAAACAAAAGCTAGTAGATAAAAATGGTATACAAATAGTTGTATTGGTAGGTATTGGTGGCTCAGGAAAAACAACAATAGCTCATCGATATGCTCGTAAGCAAAAAATCCCCTTAATATGGCAAATAAATAGCGAAACTAAGGAAAGCCTTATATTTTCTTTTAAGCAGCTTGCTTATTCTCTTTGTCAAACAGAAGAAGAAAAACAAGAACTAAGAATAATACCTGAAATAAAAGACACATATGAAAGGGAGCGTAAACTACTTTTATTTATAACTAAAAAAATTAAAAATTATCCTGATTGGCTTATTATTTATAATAACGTGGTAACATTTCAAGACATCAAAGATTGTTTTCCTTATGATGAAAAAGTCTGGGGAAATGGTAAAGTAATAATTACCACTCAGGACAGTAATATAGCTTATAACAGCTATATTAATACTTCGAATGTTATTGAGATTGGAGAGCTAAAAAAGGAGGAGAAACTAGAGCTCTTTAATAAAATTATAAATAATAGTCGCGGTAATTTAGAAATTGAGCAACCATTAATAACTAAGTTTTTGGATAAAATTCCATCATTTCCTTTGGATATCTCCATAGCTGCTTCCTACCTTAAAGAAGAGAAAATCTCTTATGACGAGTACTTGAGATATATTTCTGAGTCTAAAGAAGAAGTTACTTCAATACATGGGTTTATATTGAGTGACATAGGAAACTACACTAAAACACGCTATGATGTTATTTCCTTACCTGTTAAGCATATTATCAAAGTTCATCCTGATTTTAAAGATCTTTTACTATTTATTAGCATAATAAATTCACAAAATATACCCAAGGAACTCTTGAGTAGATATAAGGATAGCGTGATTGTTAGTAAGTTTATTCATGAATTAAGGAAATGCTCTTTAATAACTGAAAAATCATTAAATCAAGTAGATCCTGCTTTATCTATTCATCGTAGTACTCAAACTATAACACTAGAGTATCTTATTAAATTACTTGAGCTAGAGAAAGGCGCTAAGCAAATTCAATCTATAGCCGATGTTCTGGCAGATTCGATGGATAAAGGATTAAAGAAACACATCGATAATGTGTCTATACTAGTGTCACATGTTGAGGCTTTCTTAGGGCATAATCTCCTAGTAGATAAACTTACAGCATCTCACCTCAAGATCAGGTTAGGGATTTATTATTTCTATATTGGTAATTATGCAAAAGCAAAGACCCTACTGGAGGAAGTGCTCTCTGTATATAAAGACTACTATGGACCAGATCATTTACAAACTTCATGGGTTACTACTCGTTTAGGTAATGTTTATAGAAATATGGGGGATTATTATAAAGCTAAGGGGCTTTTAGAGAAAGCTCTACTTGTATATGAGAAACATTATGGTAAGAAACATAACAGAACTGCTTGGGTCTTTATATATCTAGGAAATATTTACAGGAATATAGGAGATTATGCTAAGGCAAAAGAATTTTTAGAAAATGGATTTAGAATTTATCAGAATAATTATAGTAATAAGCATATTGAAACTGCACGTGTTCAAGCTTATTTAGGAAGTAATGATAAAAATGTAGGTAATTTCAAGCGAGCCCAAGAATTACTAGAGCAAGCTTTAGTTATTTATAACGAATATTATGGTTCTGATCATACTCAAACAGCTTGGGTTCAAGCGCGTTTAGGAAATCTTTATGGGAGCATAGGTAATTATGATAAAGCTCGAGTGCTATTAGAACAATCACTTAAGCTTTATCTTAAGCATAATGGAAAAAATTGTATTGAAACAGCTTGGGTTTTAACTCATCTAGGTTGCATTTATAGTGCTTTAGGAGAGGCTTTGAAAGCCAGGGATCTGTTTAATGAGAGTTTGACCATTTACTACAATTACTTTAGGCCAGATCATGTAATAGCTGCTTGGGTAATGTTTCACTTAGGAAATACTTATAAGCATTCAAAAGATTATGATAAAGCACAAAAATTATTGAGCCAAGCTCTTACCATTTATAAACAGAATTATGGTGAGAATCATACCCAAACCGCTGGAATTATAAACAGCTTAGGAGAAGTGAGTATGCTAAAGGGGAATTTAGAGCTAGCTAAAAGTTTATTTAACCAAGCTTTAAATATATATAAGCAAAAAAAGCACCCAGAAGCTTACATTTCACTAGAGAATTTAAGCAGTTTGTTTTTAAAAAAATATGAACAGGAAAGGAATAGTAACAATATAAAGAAATCAGATAGTTTTAAAGCACAATCTCTTGATTGTTTAACTCAGGCTCTTGAAATAGTGACAAAATCCTTCCCATATGACTCTGTACATATTCAAAGAATTCAATCTAAGCTTAAGAATCAGAATCTTTTTTCGGAGATTTTATGATAAAACAAGAATAATGCCATTTTTTGCTAAGCAGCAAAAAGCATAATTAATGCAATTTACAAATGTAATTAATAGTTTATTATGAGTGGCTCTGTAATAATGGTCTATTATAAATTATACAATACTTTAAAATAGACCGGATTTTACTGGTTTACATGAGGTATACTCAAAATAGAACGATATTTGGTAAAAAAAGTAAGGTCTATGCAACATTATACTCCTTAATATAATATGCTGAAACCCATTATGGGTATTGCACTTTACCACGCTCTAGTCTTAAAGAATTTAATAAGGGCTTAAGCGGTGTATGTGGGTTTATTGATTCAATTTCTTCTAGAATAGCGGTAAGCTCTTCTTCTGCTCCTAAAGTAAACAAAGCATCTACTTTAACTAAATAGGCCTCTTCCTTTTTAGGATAAATGGTAACTGCCAAGTCTGCGCTTTTAAGCGCTTCTTCATAACGATGCAATTTATTTAATGCTTTTGCTTTCTTAACGTACATTAGGTATCTATTATCAGGGGAGGTATCAGCCTTTATTGCTTGATCGCATATTTCTATGTCATTGTCAACTAAAAAGGGACCACTTATTTGCACCAAAAAGGGACCACTTATCTCAAAAATTTTTAGCTCACGGTAACCTCACTTTTTTGATTCTTAGTCCTATAACTTGGTCCGGTAATTTTAATCACTTTGCCATGATGTCTTAACCTATCCGTAATAGCTTTAGTTAATTCTTCATCTTCAAAAATATGATTCCAATTCTCATAATCCTTATTAGTAGTAATAATTATCGAGTTATTCTCATATCTCTTAGATACAACATTAAAAAAATCATCTACTGAATATTTTGGTAAGGTTTTAAAACCCAGTTCATCTAATATTAATAAATCATAACTAACAAGTTGTTGTAATTTTTTATGGTAGGAATTATCAGCTCTTGCTATATGTAAATTATATAGCATGTCAGATACTGTGGTAAAAAATACTTTATATTCCTTACTTAATGCCTTTAATGCTATACCAATTGATAAATGGGTTTTACCTGTGCCGGAATCTCCAATTAAAATTAGATTATGTTTATCCCGGATAAACTGACAGCTAGCTGCATCATTAATTTCCCTCTCATCAATACTATTCTGAAAGCTAAAATTAAAATCTTCCAGCTTCTTGTTCGCAGGTAATTTTGCTGCACTATAACGCCTCTTATAGTTATTATCACGTCTGTTATCCAGTTCATCCTCACATAACAGTTCCAAAAATTCTTCATATGGTAATTTTTTACTTCTAGCATATGATAAGCGATCTTCCAATGTTAATGCCATACCGGAAAGTTTGAAGTCCCTGAGCCTTTTATATAATTCCTGCATCTTCACCTCCAAACAAAGGTAAAGGTAAATCATAACAATTATTTTTTATGATCTCTTTTATTTTACTATAATTCCCAATTCCATAGTGCAAAGCTCTCATACAAGCTTTATTTACTATTTCATTACCGTATAGCTTTTTCAGATGTAATATTCCTTTGACGGTCCTTGGCCAATCTTTACTTTTTCCTCGATCCCGGATGAATGATAACATTTTATCCCCATATTCCCCTATTTCTTGCATCTCTATAACACATTTATTTTGGTATTCTGGAGATTCAGGGTAATATAATTTGTACTCAGGCCAGTGCGATCTGTTAGTTATAAATGATCCTTTCCCATTCGATCTATTATGCATGGCAACCATTTGGCCCTGAGCATAAATTCTGACTATTTCACTTCCCAAGGAAACTCCTACTTCTGTGCCGGCATATTTTGAGGGTACAGAATAATAATTTCTGTCTAAGCTTATATGACAGTCTTTAGCTACTTTCCTTTTGTGCCATGATGATAAATCAAAAACAACTTCAGGTAATTTTGTTAAAGCTACAATTTCCTCGTTTCTAAAAAGTTCTTCAGGTTTTTTCTTAGTAGTACCATGAATACGATTGTTACTCTTTCTATTCCAGCTTCCCAAGGCTTCAACCATTTCCTTATTATTGCTAAATTTTCTACCGGCAAAGAAGTTATTGGTTACATACTTTATACCATTCTCTACCTTACCTTTCTCCTGCGGTTTACGAACTCTACAGGGAGCCGGTAAAAAATTATAATGATCTGCAAATCTTTTGTATTGTTCCTGATATATTGGTTCATAAAAATTAGCAATAGTTATCGCTGACTTTAAATTATCCAGCTTTATTACTTTTGGTACTCCCTGAAAATAATTAAAAGCATTAATATGACACTGAATCCACGTATTAACCTTTTGATCAAACACAATTTCATAATAATCCTTACGACTATAGCTAAGACGCATGTTAAATATATATGCTTTTCTTAATTTCCCTTCAGGATCATACCTTCTACCAATATCGCCGAAGTCTACTTGAGCTTCTTCACCGGGTAGAGTATTAAATCTGATACATATTGAATTGTGTAGTTTTATCTTTCTAAGGTATCTGGTAAGGCTAGAATAGCTTCCAAAAAAACCTAAGCCTTGAAGTTCTTCATGGATCCTGACAAAACTTAGATCTTTTTCCAACAGCTTTATAGCGTCTTCGTGCCATTTAAAGACTTGTAATTCCTTTTGCTTTTGTGTTGGGGATTCTACCCCTGCAGAATTATACTTATATACGATTCTTCTTATTGTTTTACGGTCTCGCCCAGTTGATTTTGCTATTTCTCTCTGGCTCTTACCTTGCTTATATAATGTTAATATAGTTGTATACATAGGAACTCCTATCATTTTGTAGCCCTCATTAAAAAATAAAGGCTAGTTTGCACTAAATTTGAACTGTTATGTTCACCTTTTTTCCCTGGTCCCTTTTTAGTGCAAATAAGTGGTCCCTTTTATCTTAGCAGTGACAGGATGGTAGACCTAAGGGGGATGAATGTCCGGTAGCGGCTTGTTATTTTTATAGTCCCGATAGGAAAGGAGAAAGGCCTGAATCTCATCTGAAGAATTTTACAGGTATATTACACGCCGATAGTTATGCTGGGTACAATGGATTATATAGAAGTGAAGATAATCCGAATGCTATGATAGAGGAAGCAGCATGCTGGGCTCATAGCCGAAGGAAGTTTTACGATATCATAGTAAGTAATGATAAAGCTAATATTGCTTTGGCAATTGTTGAAAAAATAGCCAAGATATATGAAATTGAATCCCAAATCCGTGGATTAAAACCAGAACAGAGGTTGGAAGTTCGCAGGGACAAGTCAAAAGAGTTAGTAGATGAACTCTTTGTTGGACTTAATAAAGCATATAAACAATTGCCGAATAAAAGCTCCACTTCCAAGGCTATCAAATATGCTCTTAATAATGAGACAGCATTAAGGAGATTCCTAGATAACGGTAATATCGAAATAGATAATAATGCCGCAGAGCGAGCACTTAGAGCTGTTGCTATCGGTAGGAAGAACTGGCTTTTTGCGGGTTCTGATAACGGAGGTAATACCGCGGCCACTTTCTATACCTTAATTGAAACAGCAAAACTTAATAATATAAATCCTGTTAAATGAAGACCTCCTCCCTTGGAATGTTAAACTAGAATGAATTAAATAGCAAGGGCGGGTTCCCCGAACGCTTACGGACTATGAACATATTGTCTATATTAATATGATTGCCATTATGCTAAAGAGGTTAGCTGAACCTTAAAAACTTTCAAGACAGGCTCTAAGTATTTACGATAAAAATATGTCAATTGAGGATGATACTGCAATTAGCCAAGCAGTAATTGATAATGATGAAGCGAGTCGATATTAAATTAAAATTTTTTTAAGTTCTTAATGTTTTTACGTTGTATTTTTACAACATTTGTCATAACGATTATTTAATTATGATTTCAATTATTATTATATTTTTCTGCATAATGGCATTATAAGTTTAATCAACTACTAACTCGTTTTTAACTTCTGCTACACCTGGTATTGCCCAAGCAGCATCCTCGGCTATTTCCATTTCATCGAAATTAGATACCTCACCTTCAAGAATAATTTTTCTTCCCTGTATTTTGATTTTAATCCTGGAAGCATCAAGGCGTGCATGCCTTTCAAACTCCTTAGTAATTTCCTTTCTTACTTTATCTTCATTGATGGTAATAGAAGGCTTGACCGTTATTTCATTATTTATCGATTTTATCCCCCATAAATTTTTAACGGCTGTAAAAGCAGCAGTTTTTTCATATTGCCATTCTACTTCTCCAGATAAAGTAACTACCCTGTCTTTTACTAATGCTTTTATCTTTTGTGCTGGTACCCAGACACTTGATTTCAAAGCGTTAATTGTATCAGTTGCGATTTCAGAATCAGTTTTCTTATAATACAGGGAAGGATCAACTTTGATCTCATTTACTATTGCTTTAACTCCCTGAATAGCTTTTACCGTATTTTCTGCCGTAAGCTTTTCAGCAAAGCTTTTTACCTTACCATCTAGTACCACAATATCGTGATTACCTTGAATAGCGACTGTAATATTTGCAGAATCAAGCCTTGGTTCGAAATTGAGCTTTTCCATAACAGTTGTATATAATTTACCGTTTGCTACCATAATATTTACCTCAATTTTTAATTATTATATATACAAATTTATACCCTTTTTTTCCTTAAACTTTTTTAGATTTTAAAAAATTGGAACTTAAGATGAACCCTAAAAAAAACAAACCCTGTAAAGTAAAAACAGGAAGAATCTAAAAAACAGAATCCGCTTTAAATTTTTATCTTAGGTGTATTTTAATGAAAAAAATGTATCAATTAAATTTAAGGGATAATTATGATATTTGATACCCAGTAACAATATCATATTATATTAGCCAGTCAATATCTAAAATTAATCTTCATAAACAATATCACGTTTGGCTACTGCAACTACTAAAATAATAAGTTTATCTTCTTCCAGTTTGCAAATTATCCTGAATTTATCTACTCGGTAACGCCATAAGCCTTTTTTGTTATTTCTTAAGGCTTTCCCAAAAACCTTAGGGCGTTCAAGGTTTAATACATCTTTGTTAAGATAACTCTGTACTTTTTTTTGAGACTGCTTGTCCAGTTTATCAAACTGTTTTTGAGCCTTTGTATCAAATTCAATCTTCCAATAAGCCACAGTTCCTCTGTACTTCTTCCCATGAAACCCTAGGATTATTTTGTGCTAATACTTCTACTGCAGTATTATAATCTTCTATATCTTCCTGTAATTCCAAGACATAGCTTTGAATTGCTTTAAGAATAATATGACTTTTAGACCTCTCAGTTTGTTTAGCAACTTCTATTAATGCTGCATTTAAGTCATCAGGTATTCTAGCTGTAATTGTACTCATAATTAATCCCTTTACTTATGTATTTATATTTAATACATTGTATTATAATTGTTAAGCTATGTCAAAGCATTTTATATTAAAGAGACAACTTAACACCAACTAGAGAAACAACTCCTTTTACTCTTCTTGATTTTAACTCTGAGTAAAATTCAGGTTTTCCCTTTAATGTATACTTATAGTGAACTCATAATTTTTAGTTTTTGATTTCAGGAATATGACCAAAAGCTACTATCTGCTCAGAAACATATGTTTTTGTAGCGACACCGATAGATACTGAATTTATACCCATTCTTTTATTAATAGCATCTAATACTTCCGATAATTTTTGATTTTTTTTCTGTTTACTAAAATCTTCAAAGGTTAGCTGTTTTGATCCAGTCTGTAGATTATAAAAGCTTATTCCAACTTTTTTAATTCTTATCTGCTTTATATCTAGATTGGTAAATATTTTATCCCATAATTTAATAATATGCTTAAGGATGGTACTACTATCGCTTGATAATTCTATCTTAAGACTTTCTTTGATAGAGTTCCCTGATTTAAGACCGACGGTAAGTAATATGCAAGTTGTATATAATTCCTTAGCTCTCAATCTACTTGCTGCCTTTTGCACAAGGTTTATCAAAACATTTCTGGCATGTTGTATATGCTGTTGTTCCGATCCTAGAACCTTACTATGCCCGATCGTACTGTTTCTCGTTTCTTCTAAAGGTAAGTCAGCTCCTCTTATTAAAGACCATACTTTTTCTCCCCAAACATTTCCCCATAAGGCTTTTAATCTTGCTCTATCAAGGATAGCATAGCTGTTTTGCCGTTTTTTATAAGCCGCTCTTCTGTTTTTGAACCAATGCCCGGCAATGATTTTAAATTTAACGAATAAAGTTTATTGGGCAATTCAGATGGATTAATAACCGATAAACCGTCGGGCTTTTGCATATTTGATGCAATCTTTGCTAAATAAAGCCAGTTTAGTTTATTTTCTATACAAAATGGCATACAAACTCTTTAATAGGAACAGGAGCATCCGGGATACTTTTAATGGAACGATTTATTCTTAAAATGATAATTCATAGTCTCAATTATTTCTTCTTTCGTAGGAGCTATTTCTTTTTTAAAAGTTAATAGTTTTTGTGATGTTTTTTTTCAAGACTTAAAAAGTAGCCGGGATGTTAACATAGTAATTGTTCTAAGTAGTAACCTGCAAGGTTTTTGGGTTTCTTTTAGTAATTACCTCATGTACTCTTACACCGCTTGAATCAACAAAGGATACTATATCTCCTACCTGAAAATTAATAGCTGCTTTTTTAAAATCTACATCTGTGTGAGTTTTAATAAGAGACACAACGACCTGATTTAAAATCATTAATTCTTGTTTTGTTAAATCATTTATTAACTTGAGAACTTTTGCTAGTTTTACATCCATGTTATCTATAAGAGCTTAAACATTTAATCTCCTTACTATACTAAGCTTATATCAATTGCTGATATTTTGCCTTGGTGAGATTCTGTGTTATATTTAATTTTTTGCCCTTCATTTAAATCTCTTAACCCGGCTTGCTCTAATGCTGATATATGTATAAATACATCACGTGATTTGTCATTTGGTTCTACAAAACCGTATCCCTTTGTTGAATTAAACCATTTTACCGTTCCTATATGCATAATATTCTCTTTTATTGATTTTAAAAATTTATCTTAGCTTGTTTTGTTTAGAATTACTTGTTATTTTGGATTAACAGCATCCTTTAGTTTTTGTCCTGCCTTGAATTTGGGTTGGTTATAAGCCGGTATTTGTAGAGGTTCTTGAGTTTTAGGATTACGTCCTGTCCTAGCTGCAACTTTACCTATACTAAAATTACCGAAACCAACGAGGGATATTTCTTTACCTTGTCCGATTGCATCAATTACTGAAGAAGTAAATGTATCAATTGCCTTCTCAGCTTCTACTTTTGTACACTTATGTTGGTCTGCGATATGAGTGATAAATTCTGATTTATTCATGGGTTAAACCTTTAATTAGTTAATTAATAATTATTACCTATAGTATTAGGTACGGTTAGCGATAATTACATATTTTTCTGTAATATGTTTCTGATTGTTAATCATATGGATCTCTTAATTCCTTTAATATTCTTGTCTCTTTGGTTTTAGCCAGTATTTCTTGAAATCTCCTTACAGGATTTTCAATTTCTCGAAAGATAGAATTGTCAATCGATACCTTCTTTGGGTTCTCGTTTCCTATACTGTTTTTATTTAATGATCTTTGTCCATTTTTGTGTATATTAGAAAGCTTATAATGCTTTATATAATTATTTAAAACATACTCAGATACTTTCAATTCTTGGTATACTTCTCTTTTAAGTTTACTGCTATTTAAAAGCTTCTGTATTTCACTGGGTTTGTAGTTTTGTTTAAGGTACTTAAGATCACGTAGGGTTTTTCCTCTCATATCTTTTCAAGCTTTACTTTTTAGCTTTGCTATTTCCTCTAAACTAAGTCCTGTTACGGAAGAAATCAGTTTATCATCCAGCTTCTGGTTTATCATATTAATTGCTGTTTTGATCAAAATGGGATGTGCATCGTTACTCATGGTCATTTTAACTTTTCTATTTCTTTAACAGTTAAACCGGTAATTTTAGATATTTTTTCAATAGCATCTCCGTCTAATAGCATAGCCCTGGCTATTTCCATTTTCTCCTCAGTTTTACCCTTCTCAATACCTCTAGCTTCTGCAGCTGCTAATTCGTCCCTGTCGCTATAAAGCTTCTTCTGATAATAAGAGTAGTTTGCCCTCTCTTCAGGAGTCATTTTCAGTATACTAAGCTTTTCTGCTACCTGAACCATATAAGGTGAGTGATAATTTTCTGGTATTTCATCATACTTCATGACATGTAGCCAGTCGTCTATTTCTCTTTCTAAACGGTCATTGAATTGCGGTATCGATATATAAAAATATTCAGGTAGAATATCGGTCGCATCAAACATTTCACCAGTTTGCTGATTTTTAATATGAACGGATAGTTTCTCGTTAGTTTCTATTTCATGA
>Ga0209085_1000816_pt1 | contig 21433 bp, 20 predicted proteins | sample C_131016_EF_Meta_FD_187310 | JGI IMG/M metagenome (GOLD analysis project Ga0209085, IMG submission 187310) | Freshwater microbial communities from Lake Croche, Canada to study carbon cycling - C_131016_EF_MetaG (SPAdes) (version 2) | ecosystem: Environmental > Aquatic > Freshwater > Lake...
ACTATATCAACGCCAATGGCGGAGTGTATGGTCGTAAAATTAAATTAGTAGTTCGTGATGACAAGTACCTACCAACTTTGGCGGCTACTCAAACCACAAACTTAATTCTTAAGGACAATGTATTTGCACTTGTAGGCGCACTTGGTACTGCAACACACTCCAAGGCATACACAGCAGCATCACTTGCTTCTAAGAATGTTCCTGATCTTTTCGTGAATACTGGTTTCAGCGGATTTGGTAATACCACCAAGTACCCAACCACCTTCACTGTTCTTCCAAGTTATGCAATGGAAGCAAAAATTATGTCCAAGTTCATTACCGAGAACTTCAAAGGACAAGCTGTTGCGCTAATTGCGCAAGATGATGAGTTCGGTGTTGACGGCGTAAATGGTTTTGCTGCCGGCAAGCTAACTCTTGCTAATAAGACTTTGTATCCAACTAGCTCCATTACCGATGCTCGTGCTAAGGCACTTCTAACTGGATTAAGTGCTATTCCTGGCAAGCCAGTACTTGTGCTATTCGGTACAACTGATGTAACTGCACTTATTCTTAAGGCTGCAGAGTCATTAGATTTAGTTGGTAAATTCACCTGGATCGCAGGATCAGTTGGTGGAGATGCAAACACACTTCTAGCTCTTGGTGTTAAGCCTGCAACCATTACTGGTGTATTGGCAGCTAGCTTCTTCCCAGATGCTAAAGACTCATCTGATGAATATGTAAGCCAATTCATGAAGATCAATGAGAAGTACAACAAGGGTGTTTCATTCGACAACACTGTTCTACAAGGTATGAACTCAGCGATGCTAACTGTGCAAGCACTTCGTGCTGCTGGTAAAAATTTAACTCGCACCGGCTTAATTGAAGCTGTTCAGAATAAGGGCTCAAAGTTTGCTAGCGCAGGCCTTGTTCCACTTAATTACTCAGCCACTAGCCACATCGGCTATAACGGTTACTGGTTCGGTCAGTTAAATGCAAAGGGTGAGTTAAAGCCATTCGGCGGAACTCTTGCAATCTTTACTACTGATTCAGCTGCAGGAGCAATAGAGGCTTCTACATATACACGTCCAGCACTTCCTAAGAATGGGATACCAACAAACTCATGAAAAATCTAAAAATAACTAGAGGCTTAGTTGCTCTAACCTCTGCAGCATTAATTGCTACCTTTGCGGTAGCAGTTCCAACTGCAGCACGTGCTGCTGATTTGGACTGCAGTACAACTGCAGCTGCATCTAAGTACGGAGCATTTGATACAACACTATGTTCTGGTAAAGATCAGTTTGGTGCTAAGTTTGAGATAGCTATGCCAAAGAAGTTCAATGGCACATTTATTGTCTACTCACACGGTATTCGTAAGAACACCAACCTGCCTAAACTTCCGGTAGTTGCACCTAATGGGTATGTAGTAGATAACAGCCCTGATATTGCGCCATCAAAAGAGGTTGCTGCAGCCCTATTAAAGCAAGGTTTTGCTTTGGGCGGATCAGGCGTACAAACTCAAGGATGGAATCTTCAGGATCAAGTACTTGCAACCACGATCGTCATTGATCAAGCAATTACAAAGTTTCCTAAGATCAATCATGTAGCTGCTTGGGGTAACTCACTTGGCGGACTTTCTACTCAACTTCTGGCTGAACAAAATCCAGGATTAGTAGATGCAGTTGCTCCTATGTGTTTGGCAGAGTCTGCACTAGCTGAGTTCACAATGGCTGGTGACTTCCTATGGGGAGTTAAGACTTTATTTGACCCAACCATTAAGGCAACCGGGTATTCATCAGGAATGACTGGATATACCGAAATGGTTACCGATATTGGCAAGGTGCTAACTGTATTTGGAACGCTTTCAGCATTAATTAAAGCAAATCCAACTGCACCAGCATGGCCAGCTTCATCAACCGTGCCAGATTCATTAAAAGCAATTCCAAGTCGAAGCGCAGTGTTATTGCTTGGATTAATCTCTGGAATTTCAACACAATCAAGCACATTTGATTCATCAAGCGGACCAGCGGGTCCACTTGAAACATCATTTGGTTTAGCAATCAGCCCAGCTCTTGCTGTACTTGAGAATGGCGCAGAAGCTGCAATTCTTGCTGTAGTTGGAAACTACGACATGGAGCTGCAAGCAGGCGGAGTTGTATTTGATAACTCAAAAACAAATTACGCAGCACGCCTTGGCGAAGATGGAGATATCTACGCAGCAGGATTAACTGGTAAGACTGCAACCGCAGGCATGTTGGGTTACTTAAGTGCTTTAAACCCAGCTGCCCCTCGTGTTACAGCTGATCAAAATGCTGTTGCAAGAGCTAAGGCGTTAGGTGAAATCGAAGGAAAGATCACTGTTCCTACAATCACCATGACTGCAACTGCAGATCATATTACGCCCCCTGGTGCTACTCAGTACTTGATTAATAAGTACAAAGCATCAGTTGCTAGCAAGCAGAGTAAGTCTGGTCTTCTAGTTAATATCTGGAATAAGCCAGCAGATGAGTACACCAAGTTTGATTCAGCTGGTAGCCCAATCGCACCAGCAACTCCAACTAACGGTACTCAGCACTGTAATTTCACCGAGAGTCAAACAATGCTCGTTGCTAAATTACTTACCGATGCTGCTAAAACTGGAAAAGCTCCTACAAATAAAACGGTACTAGCTGCGATCAAGAAGCAGTCAGGACTGTTTGTAGATCCAAATTATGTAGCACCACTATTTAAGTATCGCCAATAACACTTAAATAATCAATAAAAGGGCCCCAGGAAACTGGGGCCCTTTTTATATCTATAAACTACTCATGCTATGAATATTTCAATTAACTCCGTAGAACAGATGCATCAGTTAGGTACCAAACTAGGGGCGCAGCTAAAGCCAAGTGATGTAGTTGTGCTAACTGGTGATTTAGGCGCCGGGAAAACCGTATTAACTCAAGGAATTGCATCAGCATTTGGAATTGAAAATGTTACCTCCCCAACATTCGTAATAAGCAGGGTTTATAAAGGCAAACCAAATTTTATTCATGCAGATGCATATCGCTTACTTGATTTTGGTATTGAAAGTTTTACAGATTTAGATTTTGAAAGCTACCTACCAAGCAGCGTATTTGTGATCGAATGGGGAGTAGCCTTTGTCACAACTCTTACTGATCAATATTTAGATATTAAAATTAGCCAAGGTTCAAGTGAAACTTCAAGGGATGTTGAAATAACTCCAATCGGCAAGCGTTGGAGTGGATTTACAGTATGAGCATAATTCTGGCAATTGATACCTCAACCAGCCGTACATCAGTGGCCCTTGTTGCAGATGGAAAAGTTTTGTTTACCAAGTTTCACGAGGATTCTCTCGCTCATGGCGAGGTATTACCAAAGTTGGCTAAAGAGGCGTTATCTATTAATAAAGATATTGATTTGGTTGCAGTTGGTATGGGACCAGGTCCATTTACTGGGCTTAGAGTTGGAATTTCCTTTGCTCAAAGCTTTGCACTTGGTTTAAATATTAACTGGATCGGCGTTTGCTCACTTGATGCGATGGCGGCAGGTATTGATAAATCCGAATTTATTGTTTCTACCGATGCCAGACGTAAAGAGAGATTTTGGGCAAGATTTAAGGATGGTAAAAGAATTTCAGATCCAGTAGTTAGCAAAGCATCTGAGTTAGAAAAATTAGGAGTTCCAATATTTAATGAAGGTGATTACTTTCCTGATCCAATCGCGCTAGCAAATCTTGCACTAAATAATAATTCAGTTGAACAACCAATTTATATTAGAAAACCAGATGCTTATCCGTTACCTACTGGTGTGAAATTTCGTGCAATGACCGGACTTGATTTAGTTGCTGCAACCGGTATTGACAAAGAGGTTTATGGTAAGGCTGCCTGGTCTAGTGCGCAATTTAAAGAGGAGTTTGCGAAAGCACCTAAGGATGCCTACTACCTGGCTGCAGAGGCAGAGGGTGAGTTAATTGCATACGCCGGTATTTTCTATGTGGCAGATGTGGCCGATATTCACACTATTACTGTCGTTGAAAAGTATCGACGCATAGGTGTTGGGCGTGAGTTATTAAAACGATTAATTGATTGGGCAAGAGTTAAAAGAGCAGACGCCATCATGCTTGAGATGCGTCTTGGTAATGATGCTGCGCGCCCGTTGTATGAACAAAATGGTTTTGTGGAAGTTTCAAAGCGAGAAAATTACTACGGTCCAGGGCTAACTGCAGTTGTAATGCGCAAGGAGCTGAAGTAATGGCGCTAGTACTTGGAATTGAAACCTCATGTGATGAGACCGCAGTTGGCATTGTTAATGATCGTAAGTTATTGGCAAACGTTGTTTCTTCAAGTGTCGAGCAGCATGCCAGGTTTGGCGGGGTTGTTCCAGAGGTTGCAAGCCGGGCCCACTTAGAGGCGATGCAGCAGGTAATTAAGCAAGCACTTAAGGATGCATCCGTAACACTGAAAGATATTGATGCGATTGCAGTTACAGCTGGTCCTGGTTTAATTGGTGCGCTATTAGTTGGCGTAAGCAGCGCATCTGGCTTAGCTATGGCATTAGATAAACCTTTGTACGGGGTCAATCATTTATCCGCCCATATTGCAGTTGATCGATTAGATAATGATGCATCGATGCAACCGAGTATTGCGCTATTAGTAAGTGGTGGTCACTCTTCAATTTTGCAGGTAAATAACTTAGCCACAGATGTAATTGTTAAGGGTGCAACAATTGATGATGCCGCAGGTGAGGCCTTTGATAAGATTGCTCGGATAATGGAACTTGGTTTTCCTGGTGGACCAGTAATTGATAAGGCAGCAAGTGGTGGTAATAAAGATGCAATTCTTTTTCCTAGAGGTTTAACACAAAGTGCTGATTTAGAAGCGCATCGTTATGATTTTTCATTCTCTGGTTTAAAAACTGCAGTCTCTAGATACTTACAACAAACTCCCAATTATTTAAAGGCTGATGTTGCAGCTTCTTTCCAAGAAGCGGTAGTTGATGTTTTGTTAAGTAAATCAATTGCCGTTTGTAAAGATAGTGGAATTGATAATTTAGTAATTGCAGGTGGTGTTGCAGCAAATAGCAGGCTACGTGAACTTGCAAAACAAAAGTGTGAGGTGGCAAAGATTGCACTTGTGTGAGGTGGCAAAGATTGCACTTCGAATTCCACCAGCTGGCCTATGCACCGACAACGGTGCGATGGTTGCCGCCCTTGGCTCACTTGCGATTAATGAGGGAGTAAAGCCCTCTCAGGCGGGCCTATCAGCCGATTCAGCTGCCTCTATCGCTCAAGTGATCTGGTAGTTAGCCCTTAATTTGCCCTTGGCCTAAGCGCCCTTTAAAGTTGGCTTTAGCACTCTAAGCCTCCGTGTGCTAATTCAGAATATGGAGCGCTTCAGAGGGATTAACCAAATAAAAAGGAGATACCAAGATGGCAATTTCAATTAAGCCACTAGAAGATCGCATTGTTGTTAAAGCAAATGAGGCAGAGCAAAAGACTGCATCTGGTTTAGTAATTCCAGATACTGCTAAGGAAAAGCCACAAGAGGGAACTGTGATGGCAGTTGGACCTGGTCGTTTTGAAAATGGAAATCGAATTCCATTAGACATTAAAGAGGGCGATGTCGTGCTTTACTCAAAGTATGGTGGCACCGAGGTTAAGTACAACAATGAGGAGTACTTAGTACTTTCTTCCCGTGATGTACTAGCAATTATTGCAAAGAAGTAATCGTGGGTAAATCACTTCAATTTGACGAAGCAGCACGTCGCGCGATGGAGCGCGGCGTAAATATTCTTGCTGACACCGTAAAGGTAACCCTTGGACCAAAGGGCCGTAACGTTGTTATTGCTAAAAGCTATGGCGCACCATTAATCACCAATGACGGTGTAACAATTGCAAAAGAGATTGAGTTATCAGATCCAGCCGAGAACATGGGCGCTCAACTTGTTAAACAGGTTGCGGAAAAAACTAATGATGTCGCAGGTGATGGAACTACTACTGCAACAGTTCTTGCTCAAGCTATGGTCAAAGAGGGTCTGCGCAACTTAGCTGCCGGTGCTCAACCAATGGAGCTTAAGTATGGAATTGAACAAGCAGTCTCTGCAATTACGGAAGCACTTCGCAAAAACTCAACAGCGGTAAGTGGTAAATCACAAATTGCAGATGTAGCAACTATCTCAGCGCAAGATAAAGCAATTGGTGATCTAATTGCTGAAGCGATGGACAAGGTTGGCAAAGATGGCGTAATCACCGTTGAAGAGTCATCAACAACTGGGTTAGAACTTGAGTTCACTGAAGGTATGCAATTTGATAAGGGTTATATCTCGCCATACTTTGTTACCGATGCTGATCGCATGGAGACAATCTTGGAGGATGCTTACATTCTTATCTCAGGCCAGAAGATCTCAGCATTAAGTGAGATTTTGCCAGTATTAGAAAAAGTGGCCCAAGCAAGTAAGCCGTTATTAATTATTGCCGAAGATGTTGATGGTGAAGCACTTTCAACTCTTGTTGTTAACCGCATGCGTGGCACCTTTGCCTCAGCAGCTGTTAAAGCACCAGGTTTTGGTGACAGACGTAAGTCAATGTTGCAAGATATTGCAATATTAACTGGCGGTCAGGTTATCTCAGCTGAAGTTGGCTTAAAGCTTGAGCAAATTGATATCGAAATGCTTGGTAAAGCTCGCCGCATTGTTATTTCAAAAGACAACACCACAATTGTTGATGGTGCTGGAAATAAGAATGATGTGGCAGCAAGAGTTACTGAGATTCGTCGCGAGATTGAAAACACTGATTCTGATTGGGATCGCGAAAAACTACAAGAGCGAGTTGCAAAACTTGCTGGTGGTGTTTGCGTAATCAAAGTTGGCGCCCATACTGAAGTTGAGTTAAAAGAGAAGAAGCATCGCCTTGAAGATGCCATCTCTGCAACTAGAGCAGCTGTTGAAGAGGGAATCGTTGTTGGCGGAGGCGCTGCATTAGTTCATGCCGCAGCTGCCCTTGATAATGATTTGGGCTTTGAAGGTGATCGCGCAGTTGGTGTTCGTCTAGTGCGCAAGGCATGTGATGAGCCACTTCGTTGGATTGCTGAAAATGCTGGCCATGAAGGCTACGTTGTAGTTTCTAAGGTTCGCACCATGAAACCTAATGAAGGTTTTAATGCTTACTCTGAGGAGTACACCGATCTTGTTAAAGAAGGTGTTATTGATCCAGTTAAGGTAACTAGATCAGCACTAGCTAATGCAGCATCAATTGCGGCAATGTTTATCACCACTGAAGCTTTAGTCTTTGAAACTCCAGAGGATAAGAAGGAAGAGACTGCCGGACATGGTCACTCACATGGAGCAGGCGGACACTCTCACTAAAAATATAAATTAACTAAGAGGCCTTGTTCTCAAAGTAGCTTTAATCGATTAGCATCAATCGGTGAAAGTTACAACGCTAGCCGTAGATTTCGGTGGCACTGGGATCAAGGCCTCTGTGCTTGATAAAAGTGGCAAAGTATTAATTGATTTTCCATATTTAAAAACAACATACCCACTCTCACCCAATTTATTGATTTCAATCGTCAAAGATTTTGTAGCAGCAGATCATCGAATTAAACGAGTAACTGTTGGCTTGCCTGGGATGATTCGAAATGGAAAAGTTATAGTGATTCCGCATTACATAAATAAAAACGGACCAAGAAGTGCAGTCGACCCAGCACTTAAAAAAGCTTGGTATGGCTTTGATATGCAGAAGGCTTTAAATAACAAACTTAAACTTCCAACCTTGGTTTTAAATGATGCTGAGGTACATGGCGCAGCAGTAATAACTGGTATTGGCTTAGAAACCGTACTTACCTTTGGCACCGGCCTAGGCAGTGCCATATTTCATGGCGCAGCAGTAATAACTGGTATTGGCTTAGAAACCGTACTTACCTTTGGCACCGGCCTAGGCAGTGCCATATTTAATGATGGCAAACTAGCCCCACACCTTGAAATCTCTCACGCAACTATTAGGTATGGAAAATCAATTGATGCTTGGATTGGTGAGATTTCAAGGCGAAGAATGGGTAACCAATTATGGTCAAGGCGAGTTAAAAGTTTGATCCAAGAGTTATATCCAATGATTGTTTGGGATAAGTTATATATCGGTGGTGGAAATGCGCAGCGAATTAGTAAATCAGCCCTAAAAAGTTTTGATTACAAAGTAAAGATAATTCCAAACTCAGCTGGTGTCTCAGGCGGGGTTAAAGCCTGGGATTTAAGAGCCTAGATTTCAACAGATTACTTACAACAGATACGATTGGTTATATGTCCGATATTGAATTAGGCCCTGGCAAGCGAGCCAGAGCGGCATACTCATTTGATGAGATTGCAATTGTTCCATCTCGTCGAACACGTGACCCAGAAGAGGTTTCAATCACTTGGCAAATTGATGCATATAAATTTGATTTACCATTTTTAGCTGCCCCGATGGATTCAGTTGTTTCACCAGAGACTGCGATTGCAATTGGTAAGGCAGGCGGTCTTGGCGTTTTAAATCTTGAAGGTATTTGGACAAGATATGAAGATGCGGAAAAACAATTATCTGAGATGGCAAAACTTTCCCAAGATAAAGCAATTAAGAAAATGCAAGAAATCTATGCCGCACCAATTCAGCCAACCTTAATTAAAGAACGGCTTGCGCAAATCCGTGCTGCTGGCGTGACTGTTGCTGGCGCGTTATCACCACAGCGCACAGCTGAATTTCATAAAGCAGTTATAGATGCTGGTGTTGATATCTTCGTAATTCGCGGCACAACAGTTTCAGCAGAGCATGTTTCTGATAAAACTGCGCCCCTTAATTTAAAGAAATTTATTTATGAGCTAGATGTGCCGGTAATTGTTGGTGGCTGCGCAACTGCGCAGGGCGCTCTGCACTTAATGAGATCTGGCGCAGCTGGTGTATTAGTTGGTTTTGGTGGCGGATCAGCCCACACTACAAAAACTGTATTAGGAATCTCAGTTCCAATGGCATCTGCAGTTGCTGAGGTTGCATCTGCTCGCCGTGATTATTTAGATGAATCAGGTGGCCGTTATGTTCATGTAATTGCAGATGGTTCAGTTAGTACCAGCGGTGAGATTGCAAAAGCTGTCGCATGTGGTGCGGATGCAATCATGATGGGCTCACCTCTTGCTAAAGCTGCAGAGGCACCTGGTAAGGGTTGGCACTGGGGATTAGAGGCACACCATGGGGAACTGCCAAGAGGTAATCGAGTTCAAGTTGGCACTGTTGGCACGCTTAATGAAGTTTTAACTGGCCCCTCAAATACCTCAGATGGATCAATGAATCTATTTGGCGCACTTCGCCGTTCTATGGCTACCTGTGGCTATTCAGATCTAAAAGAGTTCCAACGCGTTGAGGTTGTAATTCAACCCTAGTTCGAATCTGTGAAATCACTTAAAGTTAGATAGTAAATGGCATTAATTGCCAATTTAATTTCATTAATTCAAAATAGTTGATTAAACTTTGGACATGAGAAAAATAACAAAATCAGCTGCAGTTGCTGCAACCTTTGTTATTTTTACTGCTGGATTTTCTACAATTGCAAATGCAGCAGCCCCTACATCACCTTCAAAAATTAGTTGTAAAAAGACAAGTGCAAAAGGGCATTCCATAAAAAACATTACACCGCCAGAGGTTAAGGCACCATACAAAAATAGAACCTTTACCTTAAATACAAATTGTGGCGATATCGTAATTGAAGCAGATGGCGTGAAAGCTCCTGTCACAGTGATTGCTTTAGCAGCATTAGCAAATGGTGGTTTTTATAATCAAACAATTTGTCATCGCTTAACAACAAATAATATTTATGTTCTGCAATGTGGGGATCCAACTGCAACTGGATCTGGCGGACCAAACTTTAGTTATCGCGATGAAAATCTACCTCAATCTACAGAAGCAAATTATCCAGCCGGTGTTGTAGCAATGGCTAACAGCGGTGCAAATACAAACGGTAGTCAATTTTTTATAGTTTATGAAGACACATCATTGCCAGCTAGTTACACAATCTGGGGCAAGGTCACTCAAGGTTTAGATATTGTTCAATCAATTGCTAAAGAAGGTGTAGTTGGTGGTAAAAGTGATGGACTACCAAAGCGCACTATTGCAATAGAAAAAGTTAAAGTCCGTTAATTAGTATTAACAATTTTAAAAACCTCTGCCACTGAACCTGCTGGTAGATTGTTGGCTAGAGCATTTCGTTCACCCCACTCACGAACCATTGTTTCTAAGTTTTCATTATGAGCTGTCTGGCTTACATGTGAATGTAAGGCTTTCATTTTTTTATCAAAGGTAGTGGTGATATCAATAAAGTGATCTGGATTTTGAGTAGACATAACCCAAACCTCTTTTACTCGCCAAGGTTGTAATCCTTCTTCTTTTAATAAATCCTCAAATGCAAAAGCATTTCGTGAATCTGGATAAACCGCTTGAATTGCCGCTTCACCAGCCGCCATATGATCTGGGTGAGAAGCAAATAAACGATCCCAATTTCGATCTGGTGATTGGATCAGCATGCGATCAGGTTTTGAAATTCTAATTTGTCTGACAATATCTTTGCGCAACTCAATTGTTGGCACTAACCAACCATCGCGGTAATTTAGAAAAGTAATATCGTTTACACCAACGGCAAGGCCTGCTTCACGTTGCTCTCGTTGGCGGATCTTTGGCATCTCATCTCTTGGAACAGTTGGATCCTCGCCACCTTGATCACCATTAGTGCAGATACAATATGAAACCTTTATTCCCTTTGCAGTCCAAAGCGCAATAGTTCCAGCAGCACCAAAATCACAATCATCTGGGTGCGCAGTTACAACTAATACTCGCTCTATCTGGCTATCTTCTATTGGCTCCATCGGTGCCAAGATTACCCCAGCAATTACCACTGTCTTACCCACCGATAGACTTGCCAATATGACCGCGCTAACCGAAGGTTTAAATCTGCAGCAATTAGCAGCGGTTAAACACGAGGGCACACCTTTACTTGTTGTTGCCGGTGCTGGTTCTGGCAAAACGAGAGTTTTAACTAGAAGAATTGCCTACCTACTAGCTGAGCGAAATGTCTCACCATATGAGGTTTTAGCAATTACCTTTACAAACAAAGCAGCTGGTGAAATGAAGGAGCGAGTTGCTGAATTAGTTGGTAATCGTGCCAAGATGATGTGGGTATCAACTTTCCACTCTGCCTGTGTTCGTATCTTGCGTAGAGAGGCTTCTTTACTCGGCTACACAAACTCATTCACAATTTATGATCAAAGTGATTCACTGCGATTAATTACGTTAGTTATGCGGGACATGAATTTAGATGCAAAACGATATGCCCCTCGAGCAGTTGCATCGTTAATCTCCCAAGCAAAAAATGAGTTAATGGGTCCAGTAGATTATCTAAATCAAGCCAAAGATCAATTCCAAGAGATCGTGGCACAAGTTTTTGCAATTTATCAAAAGCGGTTAACTGGTGCTAACTCAATGGACTTTGATGATTTAATTGCTAAAACAGTTGAGGTATTACAAAGGCAGCCAGAGGTAAAAGCTAAGTATCGCTCTCGCTTTAAGCATATTTTGGTAGATGAGTATCAAGACACAAATCATGCTCAATATGTACTGATTAAAGAGTTAGTCGGAAGTGATCGAGATGGCATGCCAGTTGCTGAACTTTGCGTGGTTGGAGATGCGGATCAATCTATCTATGCTTTTCGTGGCGCTAATATTCGTAATATTTTGCAGTTTGAAGCTGATTATCCAAGTGCTAAAACAATTTTATTAGAACAAAATTATCGCTCTACTCAAAATATTTTAAATGCGGCAAATGCAGTGATTTCAAATAATGATGGCCGGAAAGAAAAAAACCTATGGTCAGATGCTGGCACTGGTGAAATTATCACTGGTCATGTTGCTGAAAGTGAGCATGATGAAGCAGATTTTGTGGTCAGAGAAATTGGCCGACTTCGTGGTTTAGGAAAATCAAATCCTGGTGATACCGCTATTTTTTATCGAACAAACGCGCAATCTCGTGTTTTTGAAGAGGTATTTATGCGGGTTGGTATTCCATACAAAGTTGTTGGTGGAGTTAGATTTTATGAGCGCAAAGAGATAAAAGATTTTCTGGCTTATCTTCGAGTAATTGTTAATCCAAATGATGAAGTCTCTATGCGAAGAATTATTAATACGCCAAAGCGGGGGATTGGTGATCGAGCACTTGATCAACTTGATCTTTACTCACAAGCAAATAACTTAACATTTTGGCAGTCACTTTGTGAGGTAGAAAAAAATAGTGAGTTAGCGCAAAGATCTTCAGCATCACTGATTGACTTTGTTAAATTAATTCAATCACTTCAAACTTTAGTTGAAGCAAAAACCAGACCTTCTGTTATTGCTCAAGCGGTTCTGGAGCAATCTGGATTGTTGACTGAATTAAGTCAGAGTAAAGATCCACAAGATGAGGTAAGAGTTGAAAACTTAGAGGAATTAATTGCAGTAGCAACTGAGTATGAAGAGGGTGAAGTAGAAGAAGGGGAAGAGATTTCATTAGTTGGATTTTTAGAGGATGTATCTCTTGTTGCAGATGCTGATCAAATACCAGATGGTGAGGATCACGGCGGAGTGGTAACAATGATGACACTTCATACCGCTAAGGGACTTGAGTTCCCAACTGTTTTCTTAACTGGAATGGAGGAAGGAATATTTCCCCACTCAAGAACACTTGGTGATCCAGAGGAGTTACAGGAAGAACGTCGGCTTGCATACGTTGGCTTAACTAGAGCAAGAGAGAATTTATTTATAACCAGAGCTGAGTATCGCTCTTCCTGGGGTGCACCAAATTACAACGCACCATCTAGATTTTTAAGTGAAATTCCAGATTCGGTAATTGAGTGGAATCAAGCGCAAGAAAGAATGCCATCAATTAAAACTTCAATTCGGCGAACATTTGCTCCAGCAAAGGCAACTGGAAAAATTAGTAGCACCATGCAACTTGAAGTGGGTGAACGGGTATCCCATGACACTTTTGGATTAGGAACTGTGGTTGCTGTGACTGGCGAAGGTGATCGAGCAGAGGCAACCATTAATTTTGGCTCATTTGGTGAGAAGCGACTACTACTGCGCTATGCACCAGTTGAGAAATTATAAATTTACTCACTTTCTCATTACTATTACCACCTTATACAGCAAAATTTGATCGGGGATAATTAGTGGATCTTTTTGAGTATCAAGCACGCGATCTATTTGAGTCCCATCAAATTCCAGTTTTAGCTGGCGCAGTTGCAACCACTCCAGAAGAAGCACATGCTGCTGCTGCAAAAATTGGTGGCAAGGTTGTGGTTAAAGCCCAAGTAAAAGTTGGTGGCAGAGGAAAAGCTGGCGGTGTAAAGCTTGCTGAAAATGCTGATGATGCTAAAGAAAAAGCAAAAGCAATTTTAGGCATGGATATTAAGGGTCATATTGTTCATAAAGTAATGATTGCCCAAGCAGCTCCAATTGAATCTGAGTATTACTTAGCAATTTTACTAGATAGAGCTAATCGAAACTTTTTAGTTATGGCTTCCGTTGCTGGCGGTATGGAGATTGAAGAGGTTGCTCATAAAACTCCAGAAAAATTAGCAAGAGTTGGAATTGATCCAAATATTGGAATTGATAAAGTAAAAGCTTTAGAAATAGCAAAAGGTGGACAATTTCCAGCAGATGTGATTGATCAAGTTGCTGAAGTTTTAATTAAGTTATGGCAAGCATTTGTTAAAGAAGATGCAACCTTGATGGAGATTAATCCATTAGTTAAAACTGTAGATGGAAAAGTAGTAGCACTAGATGGCAAGGTTACGTTAGATGATAATGCTGGTTTTAGGCATCCAGAGCATGAGGTTTTAGTAGATCATGCGGCAACAAACCCATTAGAAAAATTAGCAAAAGAGAAGGATTTAAATTACGTGAAATTAGATGGTCAAGTGGGCATTATTGGTAATGGTGCTGGCTTAGTTATGAGCACATTAGATGTTGTTGCATACGCTGGTGAAAAATATGGCGTAAAGCCGGCAAACTTTTTAGATATCGGCGGTGGAGCCTCAGCTGAGGTAATGGCTAATGGATTATCAATTATTTTAGGTGACTCTGATGTTAGAAGCGTATTTGTAAATGTGTTTGGTGGCATAACTGCTTGTGATGCGGTCGCAAATGGAATTGTGCAAGCACTTGCAATACTTGGAGATAAGGCGACTAAGCCAATTGTGGTTCGCCTTGATGGTAATAATGTTGAGCTTGGCCGAAAGATATTAAATGATGCAAACCATCCGCTAATTCAACAGCTAGAAACTATGGATGGCGCCGCTGCAAAGGCAGCAGAGTTGGCGGCGATCTAATGGCAATTTTTGTAACTGAAAATACCAAGGTAATTGTGCAAGGTATGACTGGCTCTGAAGGTACTAAGCACACCAAACGAATGCTTAAGGCTGGCACAAAAATTGTCGGTGGTGTAACCCCTGGTAAAGGTGGCCAAACCGTTGATATGGATGGCGTATTAATTCCAGTTTTTAATTCAGTAAATGAAGCAATGGCAGCAACTGGTGCAAATGCGTCAGTGGTTTTTGTGCCTCCAAAGTTTGCAAAGGCAGCGGTTATTGATGCAATTGATGCAGCTATGCCGTTAGTTGTAGTTATTACTGAAGGAATTCCAGTTCATGATGTTGCAGCTTTTTATGCCTACTCAGTTAGCAAGGGTAAAACACAAATTCTTGGGCCAAATTGCCCTGGAATTATTAGCCCGGGTAAAACAAATCTCGGAATTATTCCAGCAGATATCACTGGGCCTGGAAAAATTGGGTTAGTTTCTAAATCTGGAACTCTGACTTACCAGATGATGTTTGAGCTTAGAGATTTTGGATTTACTACTGCTGTTGGAATTGGTGGAGATCCAATTATTGGTACCACCCATATTGATTGCTTACGAGCTTTCCAAGATGATCCAGAGACAAAAGCAATTGTGATGATTGGTGAGATTGGTGGCGATGCCGAAGAGCGAGCTGCGCAATTTATTAAAGAGTATGTAACCAAGCCGGTTGTTGGTTATGTTGCCGGATTTACCGCACCTGAGGGCAAAACAATGGGCCATGCAGGCGCAATTGTCTCTGGCTCTTCCGGTACTGCTTCCGCCAAGAAAGAAGCATTAGAGGCTGTCGGTGTTGCGGTTGGTAAAACACCAAGTGAAACCGCTAACTTGATGCGCAAGATATTGAATGGATAAATCGCAGATAGGAAAATAATGGTTGCGCGTACGTTATGGATAGCGCTGCAACAAGTAATTAGATCAATATTAATTTATCTATTTCCACTTTCATTCATTGCTCTATTCGCTTGGGCAACTGCCGGCAGTACCTATGGAACTACCTCAGATCCGATGCGCGCTGCAGTATGGCTTTGGCTTGGCTCGCACCTAACACCATTTCATATAACTAGTAATGAAATTACTGGCTACCTTTCATACCTGCCAATCGGAGCAGCAATATTCCCAATACTTACAATGCGAGTGGGATATCGCCGGGTATTAGAGTCAATCGGAAATAAAAAGATTAGTAGAGCATATTTTATAATTTCCTATCTCTTAGTTTATTTATTACTTGCTGCTATTGCCTCAAACTCTCAAGTATCTGTTGATTGGTTTCGCGGAGTTCCAACTTTGTTAATTCTCTTATTGCTTGCCACAAATAATATAAATGCTGAATATCTTATGAAAATACCCTTTTATTTCTTTGCAATTATGTTAGGCCTAGGCGGATTATTACTATCAATCTCGTTATGCCTTAACTTTTCTACTGCAAAAAACTTAACAATTGTGATTCAGCCGGGAATTTTAGGTGGGCTACTTCTATTACTCCTGCAACTGCTCTATTTACCAAACATCATTTTTACTTGCCTAAGTTATGGCCTTGGTGCTGGATTTTCACTAGGTAGTGCTACCGATATAACTCCCTTTACCTTCAACCTAAGAGAGATACCTGCTATACCAGTATTAGCAGCACTTCCAAATGGTAAATATCCATGGCTAATTGTTTTGACCTTAATAGTTGCTATTTATGCTTGGTTAAATATTAATTTAATAAATAAGCAAAAAATTGATGCAAAAAGTAAGCAGCAGATAACAATAAGATTTTTTCTAATTTCAACTTTAGTCCCAGTAATTTTTGCCTTCATTTCATCTGGCTCTCTTCTTTCAGCAAATATGTCACCAGTGGGGGTTTATCCCATACGAATTGGCGTCATATTTGCAGTCCAAATTTCTATAGTTTTTATAATTATGAAATTACTACCAAAATTGTTTAAGAAAAAGCAGGGCGAGAGTAGGCTTGCTATATGAACGCGGTAATAATGGATGGCAAAGCACTTGCCGAACGGATTAAGAGTGAAATAACTAATAAGGTTTTAAAAATGGATAAGAAGCCTGCGCTTGGAACAATATTGGTTGGCAGTGATCCAGGTTCGATTGCTTATGTAGATGGAAAGCATCGAGATTGTGCCCAAGTCGGAATTAAATCAATAAAGATAAATTTACCTGAGAGTGCTACAACTGCAGAGGTTGTGAAAGCAGTAAATGATTTAAATCAAAATCCAGAGTGCACTGGGTTTATTGTGCAGCTACCACTACCTAAGTTGGTAAATACTGAAGAGGTACTTCTTGCAATTGATCCAAATAAAGATGCTGATGGACTTAATCCGATAAATCTTGGCAAGTTTGTTTTAGGAAAAAATACAATTATTCCTTGCACGCCTAAAGCAATCCTTGCATTACTTACTGAGTATAAAATTAAATTATCGGGTACTAAAGTATTAATTATTGGCAGAGGAACTACGGTAGGAAGACCACTTTCAATTTTATTGTCACAAAAACCAAACAATGCAACAGTAACTCTTGCCCACTCAGCAACTTCGAATTTATCAGAGTTGATGAGGCAGGCCGATATTGTGGTTGCAGCCATTGGCTCTGCTCACTTTGTAAAGCCAGGGATGATTAAGGATGGCGCAACTGTTATTGATGTTGGAATTACCAGAACAGATCAAGGCTTAGTAGGTGATGTTGATCCAGTAGTTGCACAATCTGCTTCAGCATTTGCACCAATGCCAGGTGGGGTTGGACCAATGACTAGGGCGATGTTGTTAAACAATATTATTGAATTGGCTAAGTAATGAAAGAGAGTTTTACCTTAGATCAAATTCGCCGGTTTTCACTAGCAATTGTTACGGTTGGGCTGATTGTGGCAATCAGTGGCTCAGTTAGAACTGGCTCAGTAATTATTTCGTTAGCAACCGCCACCTTTTCCTTAGCAAGATATTCACAACTTAAGGTGAAGCGGAATATCGAATTAATTCTGCCGATCATGATCTGCATCATGCTATTTGGATTGGCGCTCTCACTTCCTAACGCTAGGTAGGTAGCGGATTTAGTTGAAACGGCTCTTATCAGTAATATTGGCCTATCACCTTGAGAGGATTAAATGAGCAGATCTGGAAAAGTAACTGTTGTTGGATCAGGTTTCTATGGTTCTACAGATCTGGAAAAGTAACTGTTGTTGGATCAGGTTTCTATGGTTCTACCACCGCACTACGTCTTGCTGAATATGACATTTTCGAAACTGTAGTTTTAACCGATATTGTTGAAGGAAAGTCTGAAGGTTTAGCGTTAGATATAAATCAATCTAGATCAATTGAAAATTTTGAAACAAAAGTTATTGGTGCAACTACCACCGCAGAAGGCGGTGGGTATGAGAAGACTGCTAACTCTGATGTAGTAGTAATTACCGCTGGCCTGCCACGTAAGCCTGGTATGAGCCGGATGGATTTAATTGGCGTAAATGCTGGAATCGTTCGAGGCGTTGCCGAAAACATTGCAAAGCATTCACCGAACGCAGTAATCATTGTGGTTTCTAATCCACTTGATGAAATGACTGCACTTGCCCAAATTGCAACCAAGTTTTCTCATAACAAAGTTATGGGCCAAGCTGGCATGTTAGACACTGCCCGGTTTACTAACTTTGTTGCGGAAAAATGTGGCGTAGCAACCGCTGCGGTTAAAACATTAACCCTTGGTTCACATGGGGAAACTATGGTGCCAGTACCAAGCCGTTGCACCGTAAATGGAAAACCACTCTCGGAGGTTTTATCTGCCACCGAGATTGCAGAGTTAGTTGAGAGAACTAGAAATGGTGGCGCTGAGATTGTTGCTTTACTTAAAACTGGATCTGCTTACTACGCACCATCAGCAGCAGCTGCACGAATGGCAAAGGCAGTAATTACCGATTCAAATGAGGTAATGCCAGTTTGTGCTTGGGTAGATGGTGAGTATGGAATTAACGGAGTTTATTTAGGAGTAGAGGCTCAGATTGGTAAGAATGGAATTAATAAAGTTGTCGAGACAAAGTTAACTGCAGATGAGTTAGCTTCGTTGAAAGCTGCCTCTGAGGCAGTTCGAACTAAACAAGCAGATGTTAAAGATCTTTAAGGGCGGAGCAAGATAATGAATAAGATCAAAGTAGAGGGCACCGTTGTTGAATTAGATGGTGATGAGATGACCAGAATCATCTGGCAGTTCATTAAAGAGTCACTAATTCTGCCTTACCTTGATATAAATCTTGAGTACTACGATTTAGGAATTGAATATCGCGATAAAACTAATGACCAAGTAACTATTGATTCAGCCATGCAATTCAAAAGCATGGTGTTGGCGTTAAGTGCGCAACTATTACGCCAGATGAAGCACGAGTTAAAGAGTTTAATTTGAAGCAGATGTGGAAATCACCAAACGGCACAATTCGCAATATTTTAGGCGGAGTTATTTTCCGTGAGCCAATTATTATAAAAAATGTACCACGGTTAATTCCACACTGGACAAAGCCAATTGTGATTGGCCGTCACGCATTCGGCGATCAATACAAGGCGACAGATTTCCTAGTACCAGGTGCTGGCAAGCTAACTGTCACCTTTACACCCCAAGATGGTTCAAAGCCAATGGAGTTTAATGTCTTTGATTTCCCATCATCGGGTGTGGCAATGGCGATGTATAACCTAGATGATTCCATCCGTGATTTTGCGAGAGCATCATTTAATTATGGATTGGTAAGAAAGTATCCAGTATTTCTCTCAACTAAGAACACAATTCTTAAAGCTTACGATGGTCGGTTTAAAGATATCTTTGCTGAAGTATTTGAGAAAGAATTTAAGGCTGAATTTGATAAGAATAAACTGGAGTATGACCATCGCTTAATTGATGACATGGTGGCAACTTCACTTCGCTGGGAGGGTGGTTATATCTGGGCCTGCAAGAATTATGATGGCGATGTTCAATCAGACACCGTCGCCCAAGGTTATGGTTCCTTAGGACTTATGACCTCAGTTCTTATGTCACCAGATGGTAAAACTGTTGAAGCAGAGGCTGCGCATGGCACAGTCACTCGCCACTTCAGAGATCACCAATCAGGTAAAGCAACCTCAACAAATCCAATTGCATCAATTTTTGCTTGGACCCAAGGATTAGCTCACCGTGCAAAGTTAGATAACACTCCAAAGGTTGCTGAGTTTGCAAAAACTTTAGAGCGAGTATGTATTGAAACTGTTGAAAGTGGCAAAATGACAAAGGATCTTGCCCTTTTAATTAGTAAAGATGCGCCTTGGCTAAACACCCAAGAGTTCTTAGCTGCAATCAATGATAATTTAAAGAAGGCAATGGCTTAAGAGTTAAAACAAAAAGCCCCACTCAAATCGAGTGGGGCTTTTTTAATTAGTAATTAATTTATGCGCTTACCAGATGCAGCATCAAATAGATGAACTACATCAGGGTTAACACCAACAGTTACGGTCTGGCCAGCCTTAGGTGGATTCTTTGGATCCCATCTAATAATTACTTGGCCAAGCTCTTCAGTGGTGTTAGCAAACTTCAACGCCTTATCTACTGGCTTGCCGTAGACATAAGCATCTGAACCTAACTCTTCAACAACCTCAACTGCGACCTCAAAGCCAGTTGATGCTGGAATTAAACCTTCTGGTCTGATTCCAACTGTTACCGATGCGCCAGCAGATGAAGGAACTGCAATTCCAAGATTTCCTAGCATTGCCTTTCCACCAGAAACTGATGCGGTAAGTAAGTTCATCGCAGGTGAGCCAATAAAGCCTGCTACGAAAACATTTTGTGGTTTTTCGTAAAGATTTCTTGGCGTATCAACCTGTTGTAGTAAACCATCTTTAAGAACAGCTACTCGATCACCCATTGTCATCGCTTCAACCTGATCATGTGTTACATAAACAGTTGTAATTCCAAGGCGGCGTTGTAGGGCTGCAATTTGGGTACGAGTTGCAACACGAAGTTTTGCATCAAGGTTTGATAATGGCTCATCCATTAAGAAAACTTGTGGTTCGCGAACAATTGCTCGTCCCATTGCTACCCGCTGGCGTTGACCGCCAGATAGTGCTTTAGGTTTGCGATCTAAGTAATCCTCTAAATCTAATAATTTAGCTGCCTCTAAAACTCGGCGATCACGCTCTTCTTTTGCAACGCCAGCAATTTTTAGAGCAAAGCCCATATTTTCTGCCACTGACATATGTGGGTAGAGGGCGTATGACTGAAATACCATTGCAATATCGCGATCTTTAGGTGCAACATTTGTTACATCTTTATCGCCGATGAAAATTGATCCGGTATCAATCTCTTCAAGTCCTGCCAACATACGAAGTGATGTTGATTTACCGCAACCTGAAGGTCCAACTAGAACTAGAAACTCACCATCATTAACTGTGAGATCTAATTTATCTACTGCCGGTTTGGTTGTTCCGGGATAGATTCGTGATGCTTGTTTGAATACAACTGAGGCCATGGTTAGCACTCCTTCTTCCGGGTAGGTACGTACCCGACGATCCGTTGGATGAAGGTCTCACGGTTGTGAGAGTTGGCAAAGGTTACGACAGAAAGGGTGAAAAGGGGAAGTGGCGCCAGATTTGGGCTCACCTAGGCAGCACCGGCTTATCCACAGTTATCATTAGATATATGGCTGATGGCGCTTTAAAAAGCATCGTAATCGTTTTAGCCCTAATTGCGGTGGGCGGAATCTTTGTTGCCGCAGAGATCGCATTAATCTCATTACGAGAGTCTCAGATTAAACAGATCGCAAGCCGGGGAAAGCGCGGCGCCCGGGTTGCTGAATTAACAAAACATCCAAATCGATTTTTAGCGGCTGCCCAAGTAGCAATAACTGTCTGTGGCTTTTTATCAGCTGCCCTTGGCGCTGAGCAGTTAGGTCAATATGTAATTCCCTGGCTAGTGGATTTAGGGATTTCAAGAAGCAGTAGTGAGATTTTATCTATCGTTGGCATCACCCTGGTAATTGCCTATATATCTTTAGTATTTGGCGAGTTAGTGCCAAAGCGGTTGGCACTTTATAAAACCGAGGCGATTGCGCTCGCATC
>Ga0209085_1000818_pt1 | contig 21368 bp, 10 predicted proteins | sample C_131016_EF_Meta_FD_187310 | JGI IMG/M metagenome (GOLD analysis project Ga0209085, IMG submission 187310) | Freshwater microbial communities from Lake Croche, Canada to study carbon cycling - C_131016_EF_MetaG (SPAdes) (version 2) | ecosystem: Environmental > Aquatic > Freshwater > Lake...
CAATGTTGTGCCATCAGTTGTCAATGCTGAACTGTCAACTAACAAACCACCTGTACCAGCATATGTAATACGACCAGAAGTCAATGATTGGTCAGTAACTGAAGATGCTGTAACATTACCGGATGAAACTGCACCAGTTAAATGTAATGCATCTAGATACAAACCACCAGTGATTGTCATACCTGCTGATACATTAGCAGTTGTAATTGTTGCTTGTGTAATTGTTGCTAATGGTGAAACTGTATTTGCATGTAATGTTGTTAAGTTACTTGCTAAAACGCCTGAAGTAATTACGTTAGCAGATAACTCGGAAATATCAACATTGTCAAACAAGTAGTAGTCTTGAGTACTTGCATCACGAATAAGACCAGTGATGTGTGATGGACCAGATGCTGAACCGTGATTTCCGAAGAAACCGATATCAATAACGTCACCAGTTGTATTGTTTGCTGCTAACTGTAACAATGAGTCTGTAGTAACAGATGTTGTTGAGTTAACAGTTGTTGTTGTACCACTGATTGTTACGTTACCAGTAATGTTCAAATCTGTGCCAATGGTCTGTGGACCAACGGATGATGTATTTGAACGTAAAACTGTATTATCTGTACCAAATGTTACTGTCTCTGATGTAGAATTTACAGTTGCTGTAATACCTGTTGCGCCAGCAAATGTTAATGTTGAACCAGAATATACTGTGTTGGAAGATGAACCATCAGTAATTGAGAATGATGAATGTGATGCTACGTTTGAAACTGATGTGATACGACCTTTGCCATCAACAGTAATAACAGGAATAGTTGCGCCACCCTGTGATGTACCACCGAATGTTCCAACATTTGTATTGACTGTAGCCAATGTGATAGCCAAATCAACATTACCTGTACCATCAAATGAAACTCCACTTGCGGTAGAAGCATCGCCAGAAACTGAGAAGTCACGAGCAGTTTCTAATTTTGTTGTTGTATTAGCATTGCCATATAAACGACCAAAGAATGCGTTGTTTGCATCACGTTTAACGATTACTGAAGCAGTGTTAGCAGAAGTAGCAGCATCAACTTGGCTTGTGTAAAATAAACCGCCAACATTAGCAACAGATGTACCTGTACTGTCGCCAATGAACATTGTGTTTGATAAGTATGAATATGCTAACTCACCAGCCTGAAGACCAGTAGGCGTTGCGGTAACACTAGAACGCTTAATTAAAAGTGCTGTTGTAGGTGTTGTCATTTTGGTTAAATCCTTTTTTGTTTTTATTGTTTAATTAAACTAAAATTTTGTTACAGTTTTACTACGATTGCTACCTAGGTATAATCAAAATCTCATGAAGATTATTTATCAAAATAATAATCTCAAAAATGTCCACCGTCAACCAAAGTCAAAATAACATTAGATACTCCATTCGCATCACGAATAACTAAAGTGTTTGGAGTATCATTTGCAGATGCATTATCAATAATATTCGTATAATAATATCCACCAATTTTAATAATATTATTACCACCTGAACCTGTGTAATCACCAATAAACATGGTATTTGAGAAAAACGAATAGGCTAACTCACCATCAACTAAATTACTAGGTGCTGGTACATTTCGTGAACGTAATATCTGAATATGAGTATTAGACATGCCTAGAAATATCCTGCATCTATATTTGTTTGAATCGTTTGTGAAAATGCAGAAGGAGACTCTCCTACAAATGTATTTGTAGATGAGTTATAAATCATAAGATAACCGTTAGAAAAACTAGGAAAGTTTATATCTAATGCTCCTGCTATTGATAAGTTTGCTGAAAGGATATCAGGATTTCTAGCTTCAAAAGTTTGATTTGCTGCATTATAAACAATAACATCATTGTTTGCTAAACCTGTTACATTGAAGTCTGTTGCACTCTTTATTGTGTTTCTTCCGTAACTGATTGCACTAACACGAGGTTGTGATATATTATTAATGCGTTGATAGAGTTGTGTTGTCATTTTTTATCTTTATTTATCTTGAAACACATGGAGAAACATCTATAACACCTTCAATGATTCTGATTCTTTCATTTGTATTAGAATTGGTAATGATTGCATCGTATACGTACCGACCTGCTGCTATATTTGCTGTTGTGTTAGCATTCAATTCCAAAGTTAATGTACTTGATGGAACATTAATTTGTGTATTAAATATTGCAGTGGCGTTTGCGGAATAATAAGATTTCCGAATTTGACTATTTGCTGTGAAGAAACTTAAATCATATAAGTTCTGATACACATCATCAATTGTAATAGTGACTGCAAAATCAGAATTTTGTTCTAAGTATAGATTTGCGTATGCTGATGGCATAGATTATATCCTGATTTGACGGTCACCGATTATTTATAAGAGTACATATTTCAGAATGATCCGCCAAATACACTATTTGCATAACGTGATGCACTATTTGCCGCATTAAATGCCGCTTGTGCCAATGAAATACCAGTATTAGCAAATATTGCAGTAGAGTTACCCTGATTGTATGCTGCTTGTGCTATGGCTGTTGCACTTATAATACCATTACTACTTGGAATAGTATTTGCTCTATCGTAAGCAGATTGTGCTAAATTTTTTGCTAGATTAATATTAGTATTCTGAGTTACATCAACACCAGAAATATAAGTTATACTATTGAGAGCAGTGTTAGCATTTGTACTGGCAACATTAATTTGAAGTAATGCATCAGTTGCGTATGATAATGCAGCATTTGCGTTTATCAATGCTACATTAGCAAATGTATTTGCATAATTTGCAGTTGTATTTGCGATAAGAATTCTTGAGTTTTGATCCGAATCTACACCTGCAATTTCTAATAAGTCTTGTTCAATTTCACTGAATAATGTATTAGCAGAATCAAAGAATGATTGTGCTAATGTTGTAGCAATATTTGCTTGTGAATATGCAGCATTTGCAACTAAACTAATATTGGCAGTATTTGATGAAGATTTGGAAAAACCCAAAAGCATATCATTTTGTTTTGCAAGATATGTTCCACCACGAGTCACACCATCTTGAACGGAAATGGTATTGGCTTGAGTATCAATAATAATCTCACCAGCAGCACCAAGAAATAGTGCAGTCTGTGCTGTAGTGCCTCTTCTAAATTGTACTTGTGTGGCCATATATTTTTAACTCTACCAAGGTAATGATGGTTGTATAGACGGTGGATTCATTTGTTCTGTAATATTTCTATTCAATCCTTCTTGTATTATTGAGACGGTATGGTCTTCAGTTTTATTCATTTCTTCATGAACCCATTCAATAAGTTTACTCTCTGTTAAATCCTCATAAGGAATGTATGGTCCTGTTAAGTTGTATGGTAATTTCCAAGTTCCATATCTTGAAATTGTATATGGTTTATTTGTTTCCGGATTAATAGATGATCCAGTTGCTGTACATGTCCAATGTACATTATAAACATACTTAGGATATGGTTGTTCAGGATAGCAATCCACTTCATTTACTGTCCATACAATTGTAGTCGTATTCGTCATTTTATTTCCTTAATTAAAACCCATCAATACCAGCAGATTTGAGTTTATTTTCCAACTCTACAACTTTTGCGTTAAGTTCTTTAATAGCAGCAGTTAGTGTTGCCACCAAAGATGATTTATCAATCTGTTGATATATTGGTTTACCATGAAAATTTATTTCATCCTTAGTTCCTGATACAATTAATGGACAAACTTCTTGTAGTTCGTGAGCAATAAATCCTTCACTTGCTGAACCATCTTTTTTCCATGTAAAAGATACTGGATTAAGTTGTGTAACTTTTTGTAGACCATTCGTAATAGGTTGAATATTTTCTTTTAGTCTGTGATCAGAAGTATTAAGGAATCCGCCAGCACTGATTTGACCATTTACTTGAACTCTGTTACCATTATCACTTGTTGTGGCAAATAAGAAATTTCCAGCAGAACTGACTCTCATAAGTTCGCCATATGGTGACAGGCCAATAGTGAATGGTTGACCATTGCCACCAGCAACTCCATTAACAGAACTATCCATACTTATTCCTGCTGTACCATTAGATGAACCAACCATTGCTATTCTTGGAGAATTGTCTACGTCTTGTCCACAATACGCTGCAAAATTTGTTCCATTATTAGTTCCTGTAGCGGGAGGAACTGCCATTATTGAAGTTGTTGATCCTTGAGCTGCATCAGACTGAAAAAATGTACGACTACTATGAGGCGCTCCCGTAAATCTTCCGGTTATTCTTCTACCGCTACCTGCAACTCCTGCGTTCCCACCAAAAAAATTAAGATTTCCATTAATATTAACACCACCATTTCCTGGTGCTGATGTTCCAACTCCAACGGAATTGAATTGTGCATCAGTGTTAGGTTGAACAGCACTACTAGCAGTAGACAAAGCACTTTGTGCAATACCTTGAGCATTACTCGCAGTAACACCGGCACTACTTGCAGAACTTAATGCACTATTTGCAGTACTTCTAGCAAAAGAATCAACCGATGATCCACCTGATCCATTAGATATAGCAGTCACTCTACCAAAAGTATCAACAGAAACATTTGAATTTGTATATGATCCAGCGGCAACTCCAGATACAGGAAGTCTAGAAGTGCTTAATGTTCCTGATGTAATATTACTTGCATTTGATGTATCTACTGTTGCTGAAAGAGCAAGACCACTAATTTGATTTGATCCAATTGTAATAGCAGTGTTTGATGCTGATGTTATTTTACCAAATGCATCAACAGTAAATATCGAAACTGAATTTGCTCTACCATATGTTCCTGGTGTAACTCCAGTTGCAACTTGTGAACCTGTATTTGCTTTATCAAATGCAGCCTGTGCTAAAATGTTTATAGAATTTGCAACACTTGAAGATGCCACAGTAGAAGTGTTTGTTGAAGTAACATTATTTGAAATAAGATCGGATGTAATGATACGATAGTATGTGTTACTTGTTACATCCAACATATCCCAATATTTTGCAGATTCATTCCATCTAAAACTAGCATTTGCACCGGAACCTACTCTGTTTACAGTAATTGAGGAATTTGCACCTACAATATTGTTTGCATTTAGTGTAAAGTTATTTGAATTATATACAGTTGTTCCAGTCAATATGAAATTATTACTAACTGTAATATTATTTGCATACAAATTACCGCCAACTGCAAGGTCATGCTGCACATTTGCAGTTAAACCTTGTACTTGAAAGTAACCAGATATAATAGTATTTCCAGATTGGAGTGCCAAAACTGGATCATTTAACTGAAGAGTTCCAGTGTTTTTAACATATCCATTTGCAGCAAGGTCATTATTTTCTTTTACGAGTTGATTAGTCGTGATAATCCAATCACCAAAGGTATTTGCATAATTTAATATAGATACTGTGTTAGCCATTATACTTTTTCCAATATTTTATTCAGTAACTGTTTGATATCATTAACATCATCTTTCAGACTTTGAACTTCTGACTTGATATTATTTATTTGCTCTTTTTCAGCCGCAAGTTTATTTCTTCTTTCATAGTATTGTTGTAATCCAGTTGTATCTTGATTAATCAATGCCATAGAGTCTGTATCACGCATCAGTTTTGTTCCAGGTATAGGTATTAACATATAATCACACCGTTGTATTAGTGTTAGATGGTAAAGCAATCACACGAAGATCATTTAAGTAAGGTGTAAATGTATGATCCGAAGATGTTAACACTATCTTAATTGCAAACTGACTGAATGATGTGTATGTTTGACCAGTTGTGCTGGTATATGTTATGTATCCTTGATCCGTGTTGTTTGTTCCAGGAGCAAAAACATACTCATGCAAATCTGTTCTACCTGATGAAAATAATGTTTGTGAATTATTGATCATGTTCATTAACTGCCATGATCCATCATCAAACTTCTGTGTATCATTTCTGTTCAAAATCTTATAGTAAACAAGAATATCAGTGTTGACTGGACGATAACCAGTGATATAAACATTTAAGTCACCAGAATCATTTCCTGCTGCCAATACAACTTTCTTACTAACATACTTAGCAAGAGCATTACCACCATGAGGACTTGTTTCACCATTAATACTGATAACTGCGTTTGCATTTCCAGACCGTGTTGCAGAATCTGTAATAGTAATAGTTGGTGTTGTGACATATCCAGAACCAGTATTATTAAAATTAATTGATTGAATAACACCGTTTGCAATATTAGCAGTTGCTTGTGCTGTTATTCCACCATTTGTTGCTGTAGGTGCTGAAATAGTTACTATAGTATTTGGACTATATCCTGTACCACCACTAGATAACACGATTGTATTACTTGATAATTCACAGTTGTTGATGCTCCACTTGATTGCATATGTTGATAATCCAGAATCTGAAATGATTGGACTGACTGCATCATCTTGTGATGATAATGTGGCATATAGTGTGAACGATGCATTTGAGTTTGCAACTAATACTCTTTCACCTTTTCCATCAGTCAAATAGATATCTTCATTTGTTGCAGTACCAAACTTACCTGGAATAATATTATTAGTTCCTGCTGCTGAACCTGACGATAGAGTGGCATTATATGAATAGTTAATTGCTGTTGTTGATGGAGTGAAGTCAGTTGTTGTGACATTAAATGCATCAACTAAGATATCACTGTTTGAAATAAATGATAATGTATTTGATACATTGTTTGCATTTAAGAAATAATCAACATTATTATCAACAATAGTACGTTGAGGTAACTTAGTTGGCACAACAAATGGAATAGTTGGATTTACCGATGTGTTAAACTTACATCTATCTGCCACAAACATCAAACTTTGATTTTGATCTGCTGTCCATGTTTGTGAATTCTGTGACAAGAATAATCCACCAACATATGGTGCTCCATTAATTTTACTTAACACATTTGATGGTGCATCCGTTGGTAAATTCTTAACAGACGAAGGTATTGCAACATCTCCGTTTGATACAGTCCATAATACATATTCATTTGATGTTGAGTGTACAATAAATGCATATAACACTTCAGGTTGAATATACACCGGAGCATTGAATACGAATTCAGTATATGTAGATGAATCCAAAAATTGTGGAGAACTACTTGTTTTAACTTGATTTGGTAATAATGTTACAACGGAATAATCTAATGTATCACCACTTGGATAACCATTTATTGTATTAACAATTGACAACTTAACTGGAGTCGATGAGTTGTTTGGTTTTGATATAAAGAATACTTTAATTGATTTTAAGAACAATCCATTTGGATAAGCATCTTTATACACAATAAATGTCTGTGCAACTGGATCATATGGTGTGAAATTTGTTATTGATTGAGTGGTTGTTCTACTATTTGTTTGAGTAAATGTATTTTTGGCTCCAGCAGGAGATGCTGCAAAATCAATACCCTGTTGAGTCGTTTGAAGTCCTTCTGCATAATATGTTCCCTCAGCAGAAGTAGTTGCTGAGTTTGCATTACCTAAAACACTATTATCTACTCTAAATGTTCTCTGGCCAGTGTGGAAAGTACCTTCTGGCATCCAGAATACACCATAGAAAGAACCACTTTCATCTGTTGAGAATGGTGCATTTGCTGAACCAATCGCACATAAATCACTAACTGAAACGCCAGTAGTTGTGGAAAGAGTGGCTGTTCTAGTTGCACCAACGTAATTTGTAATGGTAGCACTTACTCCTTGGATTGATCCAGATTGAATACTCATAAAATACATGGTATTACCTGTATAATATCCATTCTGATCCGACATTATACCATAAAGGGTAACAGTATTACTTACATGATCTACTGCTTTAATTCTACTACATAATGATTTATGAGAAGTCATTGTTGCACTTGCAGTACGATTTTGATTTATTATTGTACCTGTTGGGCTATAATTTTCAGTTCCACCATCTCCTCTAACATATAATCTAATACTATTACTATTAGGATAATAATATACACCCATCACTGCACCCGTAGGAACAAAATTATTTCCATTCATGTAACCAATCATATCATTAGTAGTGAATGTTCCAGTGACACTTGTTAATTCAATCTGACCTGCTGGACGAACATAATTATTAACATTTGTACCATCAAAGAAACAACTAAGACCACTAGTATTTACTAACATTCCTTGTGCGCTAACAAAAATATTCATCGACCTCATATATGGAAGAATAGAAACATTAGTTATGAATCCATTGTTCATAGAATAAGTGTTACCAATATTTGTATATGCACCTACAACATTATTTTGTTGCAGATTTGTTGTAGTTGTTGTTGATGTTGCAGTGAAACCAACCACTGATCCAAATGGACTTTGACCTGCAGGAAGAGTACCGTGATTCTCAACTGATTTAGATGTTGATGATGATGTTCCTGAAACTGCTTGCCAATTTCCTACTTGAAGAACATTCAATGCTCCAGGTGTTGATTGAAACACTTGTAAGTTGGGATCAGTAATCAATAAGGCAGGTGAAGTTTTAGTATCTACCCAATTGTCAACATTAGGTGATAGAGTTACAGTTCCTTGAGATAAACTGACTGAGAATGGATTAACATTCACATTTCTTGATGCATATTGTTGAACAATTGCATTTGCAGTAGTGTAAGGCAAACTAAAATAATTTACTAAATGATCATTGTTAACTGCATAACCCAATGATGAACTGGATGATGATCCACCATTATAAACAAGTGCAAGTGCTTTCAATGGAAAATTATTAACAAATTGTGGCGCAGTCATTTGCTGTCTTAGAGTATCTATACATGCGGAATAATCTGAACTATAAGTATCAGCCGCAGAATAATCTGAGAAATTATCTGTCATAATACCATTCTTGAATCTATTCAATCCATATGCATCAGAAATTTGAAGTGAACTTGCACTTTGTTCTAATTGATTCAGTGCTGTATAGTATTCAACATTAGTAATTCTGTTGTCTAATCCTGCAATATCTTGCATAGTATATCGTTTATGTTTACTTTGAACGATAGAAAGATTAGATAAAGTTCCTGCCGGTACTTCTGCTGGTAAGAAACCAGTATAAGGATCATGTGTCAATGTTGCAAGAACTAGCGATCCATCAGGTTGAGATGGAGCAATAGGATTCAAAGATGGTGATCCTTGAACAATTGATAATTTGTTGTCTTTGCTGAAGATTAACTTATCAATACGACCTAAGTAGTATGAATAATCTCCGGTAAATAGTGTCAAATCTTCAGGTATCAACACACCTTGATTTGGATTACTAGTGCTGTTAGAATATCTGAATGCAAAAGTTGATTGTGCATTGATTCTAGCAGGTCTAAAATCAATACAGTCACGAAGTTGATATGAAACTCCATGCTTACTTGTGTAAGGATTGATATATCTATAGTCATCAGGTAATGTTGAACCAGAACCGACATACGATGCTAGTGTGAAGTATCCATCACCACCAGTGTGTTGATAGTAATTTAGAAATACTAATAGATTTCCTTTAACTGATGGAGCACCTGGTTTTAATGTAACAGATGCATGATCATAGATTGAATCTTTTTGACCATTATCAAATGTAAAGTTATTCGTTACATCATATATTGGATTGCCTACCATTGATACGTTTGGCAATACGGCAGAACTTCCCGTATCAACAATTGCTGCAATACCTTTAACGTCTGATAGGTATAAACTTTGTTTATTTCCAGATGCAACTATTCCACCTGCCATAATATAGACTTGACCAGTTGAAGTTAACTGAGCATCATCAACAAATGTAAATGTATTGACTTGTGTACCTGTGATATTAATTACAGAAGTGTTTGCTTTAATTAAGTTTTTACTTTTTAGGATAAAACTGGTATTATCCGCATTAGTCACATCAACTTTTTCAAATATAGTGGCAGTAAATGTGGATAATACACCATCAGTTGCTGAAAGAGTAACTGATGTTCCATCAGAATTGAGTGAAATTGTTCTTGCTGGATTTGCTGATGTACCCCAAGGAATAATGTCACCAACATTAATTGTTGAGTTTGTACCCTTATTAGTTACAACAATAATAAAGTTTTGCTTAACAGAATCAGCACTTAGATTATTATTTGTTTGGCCAATATGTCGAATAACTGTATTATTATAAGCCAATGTTGCAGATATTGAACTTCCACCAGATTGATTAAATGTAATGTTTCTCCATAATTGCTGTGTGAGATATGATGTTCCACTCAAGGATGCAACATATGGACTTCCAATTGGGAAAATCAATTCAGGAGTGCTTGGATTTTCTAAAATAGTATTACCTGTTGATAATCCATTTGATTTACTTTCTGGATTAATGACTGCTGTTGACTGAATCGTGTATACTGAATTTCCTAATGCTGAAGATTTATTTACTTGAACAATAGTTTCAATATCTTTAGTATCAAAGTTCAAAGCAAAAACTGAAGTTGTGTCTGGAGTAACTGACCAATTTTGATTGACTGTTGCAACTTTAGTTACTCCGTTATATGCGGTAATAGTTCTAAAATCACCCGCATCTGTTCCTTTAGTGATACTAATGTTTACACCAACGTAAGCACTATTTGCTGCTGAATATGTTGAAGGTAATGTGACAGAACTTGAAGATGCAGACACAACATTTGCAGTAAGTACTTGATTTTGTAAATCATTTACAAATACCTTGTAAACATATGTTGCGGTATTTGATTCATCAGTGAAGTGGTCATACTGTAGATTACGAATATATCCAGTTGCAACAACAGTTGAATTGTATGCGTTTGCTGAACTTAAACCTATGTTTGCAGTGGGTACACAATGTAAGTCAATTTTCTGTGAAGTTGTCACATCAAAGAAAGATGCATTAGCACCACGCAAAGTATCAGCATAAAAATAAGAACCGTAATTTAGATATACTGGATTATTATTTTGTGATGCAGTTGTTCTGGATCTTGGTGCAACCAAATCTACTGGTGAAAGATTTTCCAATCTGTAACCGTGAACATATGCAAGACCTTTACCTACGGTTAAAGTAAATTTAGAAGAATCTGCATTTGTTTTTGGAGTTAATTTAAAATCGTTAATGACATAATCACCATTTGTTTCATAATCTCTTTTGGCAAAATAGTCATCAATAACATTGTAGACTGTACTATCAACTAATTTGTTTATCTGACCATTTTCATATCTAACTAGTTCAATAAAGTCACTATCATCACCTAATTTTAGTTGGCGGGTACTGAGTTGTAAATTGATTTGATATCTATTTGCACCTGGTGCTTGGAAGTTTGAAGCACCAACAGCAGGATCAAGAAGTGATGGATCGGAAATATAATCAACAATAGTTTCAGAGATAGTTAGTCCTAATCTAACATTAGGAGTATTGTCATACTTGTTTAGAATTATTGTTGAAGGATTAACTTGAACAAAGTTTCCTAATACATAGAAAACTCCATTTGCAATAGAAGCAACTGATGATGATCCAGTTGATCCTAATGTGATTGTGTTTGCTGTTATATTAGTATTATTAACAACAAATAATTGAGAATTATCAGTAAATTGACTACCTGATTGATAAGAAACAATTAAAGTAGCAGGATCACTTGTAGTAGATGTTCCTGTAGCGGAAGCAACTTTAATAACTTTTGCTAAAACTGTACCTGTAGAATCAGTAATATTTTGATTTAGAAATTGACTAACATCTATACTTGCACCGTTTACATTATTAGGTAACAATTTGATATAGTTACAATTTAGATTTGTTGTGACTTGGCCACCAGAAATAGGAGTATTTTGCTTGAAAATATTATCAGCAAAATTTGTAATTTGATTTTGAAGGATTGATTGAGCTTGTGTTAACTCACGAGCCTGTACAGCATATCCTGGTTGGAACAGAATGCGATGAAAGTTTTTAGATGGATCAAAATCATCATAATATGGTAAAGTATTAAAATTGTATGTCATTTTGTTCCTTGATCAATATTGTACGACAAATCTAAATTGTTCTATGCCATCCGGACTTCTTTGGACACCTGTTCTGTTCTCTATATATGAGATATATCCAGAATATGGAATGAGATCGGAAGTATTTACCGACAACAATGTTCTTGTAGTTTTTGATGAACTTCCATAAACAGGAGCACTAATTGTTGGAGTGCCTATTGTATTTATTAGTCTAATTGTACCTGAAGTATTATCGTAACTTAAAACAGTTGCAGAAAATGTTGCATTTTGTAATGAAGTTCCTTGGTATATCGTTTCATCATTAGTGTATAACAATGGTCCAGATGCAACTGAAAAATCTGTTGTAGTTCTATATATGTTTGAATTTGCTGGATGTGGAGAAGTTGAATGTGAAATAGGACTAATTAGTAGACCTACTTGATGATAATCAATATCTGTTGGGACATAATTATTTTCTGATCCATTAAATTCTACAGAATACATTATATGATTAGTTCCTAATTCTGATTTAGGATCATAACCATGTCCGCCCACAGGAGAAACTGGAGCAATTGCTTTGGCACCTGAACCAATAGAAGAAACAATTTGTAGATTTGCAGATGTGTATGCAGTAATACTAACATTTGCTGATGTGTAATCTTTACCTAAATTACCAACATTGATATCAGTTATTGCTCCATTTGCAGTATTTGCTATGAAAACATTTGCTGTTGCTGATGATGAGTTCGCACCTGTGATAGCAACTTGAATAATTGTATTTACTGCATCATATCCTGATCCAGGATTTGTAACATTAATAACTTCGATACCTCCCCATCCCAAACTCGTATTGGCAGGATTTGGAGAGACTACAGTATCAACTGAAATTGGCATCCAATTTGCATCCATAAATCTACGTTTACTACCCAAATCAATAGTATACATAAATTTCCATTTGTATCCATCTATACCCGTAAATATATTATTATCACTGTATGCGCCAGGTTGAAACATAGGCATCATAGTTGATGGTTTCCCATTGTTATTCCATAAACATTTGAATACTTGATCATATGAATTTCTCACATAAAAATTATGTGTTAAATAACCGTTACCATCGGTTGCAAACATATCAACATCATCTTGATAAAAATCATATACAATTCCAGATTCCCAATCTATTCTTTGAATAACTGGAGAAATATTGTTTGATGTGACTTGTTTAGCCACAAACATATTTGCAAAAACACTCTTAATGTATTGCTGATCTTGTTTTGGTTGATCTGGAAAATTCTCATTATCCCAAGGTTTAACTCTTGATAGAAATGCATATATGGTCGTTATTTGCTGACCACCAATCAAAGCATTGGGAGAATAGTAATCTTTTATTACTTGTGTTATTCTAGAACCGTAAGTGATTAGATTTTTGTATGCCATAATTTATTGTAATATATTATTTGTAATCAAAATGAACCGCCTTGAATAGAATTTGCAGCATTGAATGCTGCTTGTGCTAATGATATTGCAGTGTTGGCATAGTTACTAGCACTGTTAGCATTTGAAATTGCAGTATTAGCAACAATAGCAGTAGAGTTACCACTATTGAATGATGACTGTGCTAAAGTGATAGCCGAGTTAGCAAATATTCCAGCACTTGTTGCAACACTATTTGCAGTATTGGCAAACTGTGAAGCGGATGCAGAATTATTGACTGCCGTGTTAGCAACAGTAGCGATACTATTACCCTGATTGAATGCTGCCTGTGCCATTGATATGCCTGAATTTGCATAGTTACTAGCACTTGCAGCATTATTGATTGCATTATTAGCAAACTGTGATGCTGATGCCGCAAGATTGTTTGCCGTATTTGCTTGAGTATATGCTGCATTTGCAATAGTTCTTGCAATACTATCAACTGAAGTACCACCTGATGCTATAGTATTTGCATAATTAAATGATGCTTGTGCTAAAGTGATACCAGTATTTGCAAAATTACTAGCACTTGCTGCTATATTGTTTGCTGTGTTTGCCTGATTAAATGATGATTGTACATATGTACCTAAATTTACACCATTTGCAATAACATTACCCTTGAAATAGTTTGCATATACGTTTGCATAAGCAAATGATGGATCAGCAATATTGATAATATTATTAGATTCAACTTCCGGAATATAACCTTGGAAGAAAATATACTCTTTGAGATTTGGATCACGAATCAGACCAGAATGTGCATTGCCAGAATTATTATAATGTCCAATAAAACCAATATCTAAAGTATCACTTACATAGTTGCCGATACCTAGATAAATCAAAGGATCATTAACGACTAACTGAGATGAACTGATGGTAGTCGTATTACCATTGATTAATAGATTTCCAGATACTGTTAAGTCACTAGTAATAGATACTGAACCAGAAACTGTACCACCAGAACTTGAGAACTTAGTGTTTGCAACTGCCGCCGTACTATTTTGTGCATTATAAGATGCTTGTGCTAAAGTTATGCCTGTGTTAGCATATTGAGATGCCGATGCTGCATTATTCAAAGCAGTATTTGCAACAGTAGCGGTTGAATTTCCAGCATTAAATGATGATTGTGCTAGTATGATACCAGTGTTAGCATATAAACTTGCTGATGCTGCATTATTTATTGCTGTGTTTGCTACAGTAGCAGTGCTATTACCTTGATTAAATGATGCTTGTGCTAGTGTTATGCCGTTGTTAGCAAATTGACTTGCACTTGCAGCATTATTGATTGCAGTATTTGCAAACTGTGATGCAGATGCGGCGTTATTAATACCAGTATTAGCAAAAGAAGATGCTGAAGCAGCATTGTTTACTGCTGTATTTGCAAACTGTGAAGCGGATGCAGAATTATTGACTGCTGTGTTAGCAACAGTAGCAGTAGAGTTTGCTTCATTGAATGCTGCTTGTGCTATTGTGATACCAGTGTTAGCATATAAACTCGCTGATGCTGCATTATTGATTGCAGTATTTGCTTCATCAAAGGATGCATTTGCAATTATTCTGGCGGCAATATCAATTACTGCACCACCCGATATTGTGTTTGCAGCATCATATGCTGATTGTGCCAAACTAACTGCTGATGATACTGAACTTGAACCAGCAACACCGTCATAAAATGATCCATCGTTTGTAAATTCCCATCGATCATTAGATTCACTCCACATCATACGAGTTTCTCTAAATGATCCACGGTTAACAGTAATACCAACATTTTGAGATGGTGGATTACCACTAATACTATTGTTCATGATAATGTCACTGCCACCAATTAATAATGATGAAGTGTTTGCATAAACATATGAACCATTAACTGTTACATTACCAGTAATATTAACATCGCCTGATATTGTTCCACCAGATGAACTAAACTTAGTATTAGCAATTGATGCTGTGCTGTTACCTTGATTGTATGCTGCTTGTGCTAGTGTAATACCAGTATTTGCAAAACGACTTGCACTATTGGCATTTGCAAAAGCGGTATTTGCTTCAATATATGCTGCGTTTGATGTGAGTCTGGCAACACTATCAACGGCATTACCTGTTCCTAATGTGTTTGCATAAGTGTATGCTGATTGCGCTATAGATAATGCAGAGTTAGCATACACTGATCCACTATTAGCGGTATCATATGCTAATTGTGAAATAATAACAGTATTTGCAAAATCAGAAATTGTTGTGCCTGATAATGCATTTACGGAATCATATGCAGATTGGGCTAGGGTAATTCCATTGTTAGCATACAGTGATGCACTTGCAGCACTATTATTTGCGGATAACGCAAGTGTGACACCTGTAGTTGCTAGACTATATGCTAAATTTGCTTGATTAAATGCGGAAGTAACTGTAACTCTTGCCACATTATCATTTGCACTACCACCATGAATTGTATTTGCATAGTCATATGCAGACTGTGCTATTGCGATACCAACATTAGCATATTGACTTGCACTATTAGCATTGTTAATTGCTGTGTTAGCAATAATAGATGTTGAGTTGCCTAAATTGTACGATGCTTGTGCTAATGCAATACCTGAATTTGCATATAAACTTCCAGAGTTTGCAATAGAAAAAGTGAGTTGAGCAAATGTGTTATTTGCTGCCGATGTACTCTGGACTGTACCATCACCAAAAATAATATTGCCGCCAACTCTTAGAGGATTGTTCACATATAAAGTACTCGCAAGTTCCAATGCGGATACTGTTCCCGTCACATTTGCGGCAACATCGGCAGCAACAAATAAAATATTTGAAGTGTTTGATGCTAGATTGGCTATCTGTGAGATTTGTGATAGTTGTGAAATTTTAATCGTTGACATATGTTATTCCAATATTATTATATTGTCTTCGGTTGTTATTGGATGTTCTCCAACTTCTGTTATAATCTCAGGTACATATTGAGGTATAACAGGATTAAATATTTGAACATTTGATGTAAAGTAACTTCTACCCACACTCAAAGGTGCACTAACAACTGTATTTACTAAATTTGAATCTAAGTATATCGTATTTGATACATAATCTACATTATTAACAATGATTGCTATATTATTAGGTAATAAAACACTATCGCCAATACGAACTACATCTATCAGTTTACGACTTGAATTCGTATACTTTCCATTGTTATAATAATCATAATTTCCGGTTAGTGATTGTATATTTATGATGTTACTATTAGCATTTCCAGAAACAGTTGCAACATTTGAGTAAGTCAACCAAGTATAATCTTTCAAAGTGATATAATTATCCACATAATTTACAAAATTAACATCCGAATATACAACATCGCCATGACTTGTAGTTAATTGGATAGTGCTATCTGTTGTTATAAAGTTGGCTAAGTTTGATCCGTTTAATTTTTCAAAATATACTGTATTTGCTGCAACAAATGATCCATCATTGGGTACTGCATACCATTCATCGTTTGTTTGATAATCTAACATATATGTTACTGGATCATTTTCATATCCAAAATCAAATTGTTGAAAAACAGGATCAACAACAAAACCAGAATCAATTAATAATTCAGATGCTGGTGGAACCATAATAGCGGTTGATATTGGATTTCCAGTGTAATATGATAAATTATGTCCATCTTCTTCCGAATTCAATATTCCAAAAGCAGATTGTTCACTTGAAGTCAAACCAAACACACCTTTAACTTGCATACCGGTTGGATGCAGTAGATTCAATAGTATATCTTTATACTTTGTAATCTCTTTACTCGTAGTCAGTTCATATGTGTAATTATTATATTCTTCATTCTGTAACACATCATACGAACTTGGTTGACCTGTTGTGTTTAGATATTGACCATTACCAACAACTAGACCATTTAAGAATGTTGCGTTAGCCTTTGCATTTCCATCGCCGTATGTTATAGTGGCAGATGTTGAATTATAATTTGCAGAGGATAATTTGATTAAAGAATATCTTGAAGTCTTATTCAAATCTTGCGATGAGAGTTGATTTGTCAATCTCATAGTTATATTCTTATTAGATATCTTTAGTTGTTGACTATAAATTGGACTGGAGTTATAGTTAAACACTCTTATTGAATATATTGAATTTGATGCTACCGCATTTTGATTAACTACTTCTATGGAATCTACTGTGGCAATATATGATGCTGTGTTAGAATCCACACCTTGATAAATTATATCTCCAGTTGCAGGTAAATTAATCAGTGATAGTCCAGTAACAATTAAATCTTGAACTCTTAATGATACATTGGGTGCTGCAATATAATCCACGCCATAATCAGATATTGCGATAGATGTAATCTTACCAATTCTATCAACGGTAGGTGTAAATCTTCCAGTATCACCTAAAACACTAGTGACTTGTAAAATTGCATTTGCACCATTAGCGGAATTGATAGTTAGTGTTGGTAAAGCAGATGTTCTATATCCCATTCCACCAAGTGAGAACAGATGGTTATTGTTATTTGGTGATACATATCCAACAGAAATTATAGAACCATTAGAACTGACCGACAATACATTTGCGGCCGCACCAAAACCTGATCCACCTATTATGTTGATTGTATCATTTACCGCATATCCAGTTCCACTTGATATAATTTGGATAGGTGCTAATATACCATAATCTCTAAGATTGGAATGACTCACACTACCTTCAGTGGTATATAATGTCTGTGGAGTAATAATTGGTGTCTGAGAAATATTACCACCACCATCATTTACTACTATAGATGATATTGGAAATGTTTCAAACGAAGTAAATTTAAAAGCATCTATAAGTCTAGTGTTTATATCTGCCGCAGGATTTGTTGCAAAATTATATATCAATGGACTTGATGGATCTCCTAAAAACGTATTTGATTTTAGACCTATAATATCAGTAGGTAATAAAGTTACATGTGATATTGTATTTGCACTAGGATCAACACTACCAACAATTGCTGCTGGAGTTGCTGCACCTGGTCCTAAATTTGAAAACTGAATAAATGTATTTGCACCACCAACTGCACTATTTGATGCTGAAAGTGTGTATCCATAACCTCCAAACTCAACTAATATTTTTTGAATTGAACCAGTAGTTGTTGTTCCAACTGATGCTAATGCTCCATGACCATTTGATGTTGCGAGTCCGCCATAAATTACAACTGGATCATTTTTCTGATATATCAAACCTCTGTTATCAGGATCTATCAATACCTGGGAAATTTGACCTACAATCTTTGCACGGAGTGGTTCTGAATTGAACAATAATGTTTGATTATTAGAATCAATAACATGGACAAATTCACCTGACTGGAACAATCGTTCAATATCAGTAATGAATACTTCTGTCTTATCTCCAGCCAAAATAACATTTTCAATTGTTGCTAGTGATTTAGTATTTTCACCAAATATTTTTAAATTACCATACTTTGGATCTGTTAATTTTAAAAAGTTTGGATCCTGACTCAACAATCTCAAACTTCTAGGTACGTACCATGTACCCGCAGATGCTCTCAACACTACATCTTTAGTATAAAAGAAATCTACATCTGAATCATATAGAACACGGAATAAAAACTTGTAAGATGCAGGAGTACCTTTTGATTGATACAACTGTTTAGCAATCTTAGTAACTTCTTTTTTGTTTGCTAGAAGTTCTTTTGGAAAATAAGAAAGAAAGTCATTATAAAAGTAGTCTAAGAACTCATCGGCAGTTTGATCAATATCAACGTAATTAGTTATATTTTTAGTGCGATCCGTAACTCCATGGGTTACTTCAAGCCACTCATAGTATGCTTGAAGAAATAATACAAATTTTGAGTAATCAGGATCATCCCGAATAAATTCAGGAAGTTGTGATGGTATCAGTAAAGATGTTTTATGACTATTTGGAATCATCTACTTGTCTTTGCAATAACATTAACTATAATAGCATTTGGATCAAATGGATCAACTGTAATAATTCCATTGTAAGTTGATGATATAATTGAAGTTGTAGGTTTAACCGAAACCGTAAGTTGTCCCAAAGGATTATTCACATTATATGGATTAAAACTATTTAACGTAATAATACCATTTGTGTAATCGATTGTTCCTGCATTCGCATTCAATACAGTTTTTACACCTGCTGTACTATAATAGTATGTTTCAAGTGTACCAAACTGACCGGATAGGGTTGCTGATGCTGCACCAAGTGATCCTGTGGTATCATTAGATGCATTAGTAATATTTACAATTGCTTGTGTGTAACCTGATCCTGGTGTGTCCACAACTATCTTAGTAATCTTTCCATTAACAATTACAGCGTGAGCCGTAGCACCTGTACCGTCACCTAAAATAGTTACGATAGGTGCAACTTGATAACTATTTCCAGAATTAATTACTGAAATAGAGTCAATACTATTTGTGGTTGTAGGGACTTCTTGTATAGAAACCTCATCAATAATATTTGCAAGGTTTGATGGATTTCTAAATTGCATAGTTGGAGAACTATTCACACCACTCAACAATATTCCTCTTTCCAGAGGTGTATTATAGTATAGATTATAAGTTTCTGAAATTTTCAAACTAGGATAAAACTTCTTCTGTAACTGCATTGAGTATTCACTGGTGATAATTGACTTATCATAAGTTTGAATAGAACTCAACAAATCATATGCATTAAATGTTGAATTAAATGTATTCAATGATGATGTTGCAAATTTACTGATTGATTGACTGATACCACTTTGAATCTGTGTAGATGTTTGTGTAGTCTTTGCTGGATCATAATATACATTGATGCTTAATTGAATGTATGTGTAATCTGGATCAACAATAGTTGGTGTAACAGTCAATACTGAAACTGGTTTAATAACTTCATCTATAATTCTTTGTTTTTGTGTTTGTGTTAATGTATACGAGTGTGAAGGTTTCAAACATACATATACTTGACCGTATACCGGTGGATTATTCTGCTCACCACCCCAAACATTGACCGCATCAAATTGAATACCTAAACTATTTTGATTGATCAATGTGATATAATCATTTTTAGTGACCGCACGATTCTGTGCAGAGAATGATTTAGGTGCCTGATACTTAATAGATTCTATAGATTCTTTATCACCACCATGTGATGCAGAAGTTATTGAATTTGTTACGGTATTTGAGTAACCTGAAACTGAATCCATCAAAATAAAACTATTAGCACCTGCTGCCATACTTCCATTTGTCACTAGATAAGATACTTTAACGACATTACCATCTATTAATTTATTGCCTAAAATTCCATCACCAAAATAAATCTCATAGTAACCATTCAAACCTTCTTGAAGGAAATATACAGTATCGGTGCGACTTAATGTCAAGTAGTTTGATGCTGCATTATAAACAACATAAGATGTATTAGATAATGATTGTTGAACTTTTACTTGAATAGTTGTCGTATCAACATTTGCATTGGGTATTTGAAAAGTGTATGTTGGATTTGTACTAGAGTTTACCGTAAATGTTGATGTTGCATAAGTTCCTTCTTTGATAGTCACATTATTGAATGTTGCGGTATTCGCAGATATATTAACCGTGTGGTCTGTTGTTGTTAGGAAGTTATAGTTAGTGCCATCAACAGATTCGGATAGAAAATTAGTATAGGCTGGTAATGTCAAAGATGAATCCGTCACTTGATTGACTGTAACATTAACTGTAGCAGCAGGTGCAATAGCAGATTTTGGTGTATAATTCAATAACTTAGCATGGGAAACAACGGATGATCTCTGGAGAGCAGAGTCCAAAAACATCTCATTACCCACTTGATTAAGATAAAATGCCTGATACTGTGTGTTGTATGCTAAAATATCCAAAAGAACTGATAATGCGGAACCTTCATAGTTATAATCTTTGAGGGTATCTTGTGACTGCAAGAATGTCTTAAGATTAGTTTTGATGTTATCAAAATCTAATTCGGTAAACTGAACGG
>Ga0209085_1000824_pt1 | contig 21165 bp, 20 predicted proteins | sample C_131016_EF_Meta_FD_187310 | JGI IMG/M metagenome (GOLD analysis project Ga0209085, IMG submission 187310) | Freshwater microbial communities from Lake Croche, Canada to study carbon cycling - C_131016_EF_MetaG (SPAdes) (version 2) | ecosystem: Environmental > Aquatic > Freshwater > Lake...
GTGCTTCGGCCAAAACTCGGGCACGGTGAACTTGTTCGGCAACATTTGCTAAGTGGAAATAAGTACTAAATGCGCGCACTAACTGAACTGAATCTTCGACTGAAAGTTTGGCAAGAATTTCTGCGCCTTTACCTTCGCGAACAGACTTTCGTACCTCTTCTACTAAGGCTAAAAGTTCGGGACCTTCTTGGCGGACAAGTGTTTGACCAAGCAAATCACCAAGGCGGCGCACATCGCTGCGTAGTCCTGCATCATCTGCAGCGATAGGGCTCTGGCTCATTGGGCAATCCTCTCAGGTATGGAGGTGTGCTCAAAACAAATTACACTTGTCATATCAAGCCCCTCCATTTGGACCCCCCCTCCAAAAGGAAATGGGGCCTTAAGGCATTGGAGGCACGCATGCGCGGACTTATTCCCGTCCTGCCAACTGCGCCCGATGCATCTCATATTGTGGCACCGCAATCGATGTATCCATTTTTACTTGCTGCACGCGCATCATCACATCCGTTATTGGTTGTTACTAGCTCAAGTCGTAGCAGCGAAGATCTTGTCAACGAATTACGTGAACTCTATGACGACGTTTTGGAATTTCCAGCCTGGGAAACATTGCCTCACGAGCGCTTAAGTCCACGCAGCGATACCGTTGCTAAGAGGATTCAAACTTTGTATGCATTGCATAACAATGATGTAACTAATCCAATTGTTGTAACTCCTGTGCGCGGTGCGATTCACCGAATAATTAGCAACCTTGCGTCAACGCCTTTAATGAAATTGGAAATAGGAAAAGAGCAATCACTTGATTTATTGGTCCGCCACTTATCCTCACTTGCTTATACGCGTACTGACTTAGTAGAACGCCGCGGAGAGTTTGCCGTGCGAGGTGGAATTGTTGATCTCTTCTTGCCTTTAAGTAATCATCCAATTCGGATTGACTTCTTTGGTGATGAAATTGAAGATGTCAGCTATTTCGAAGTTGCAGATCAACGCACATTTTCACCTGTTGTTGGCAGCGTGGAGATTTACCCTTGTCGAGAAATGCTTTTGACTCCAGAGATAAAGCATCGGGCAATAGAGATCAAGGACAAGTATCCAGCCGCTGCCGAAATGCTAGAGAAGATAAGCGAAGGTATTGCCTTCGAGGGAATGGAGTCCTTGATTCCATTGCTTATTGATGAGACAGAAACACTGTTATCTCGTATGCCGGCAAACACTCAGATTGTCTTTATCGATGAACAACGCATTCGAACTAGAGCTGCAGATTTGTTGGCAACCAACGAAGAGTTTCTGAATGCATCGTGGTCAAATGCAGCATTGGGTGGAATTGCACCACTACATGATGGTGCCGGCACATATATTTCGTGGGATGAACTAAAGGATGAGATTAATAAATGTGGATTAAATACCGCTGAATTGAGTCCTTTCGGAACGGACCTAGAGGAAAACACACTCTTTTTAGATTATGCACCAATCGATCCAATGCGGGGCGATATCGAACGAACTGTCGAGGTTTTGCGCCAATCGCTAGAAGAGCATCGCATTGTTGTCTTTGCGACACATGGTCATGGAATGTTGGAAAGATATGCAGGCATTTTTAGAAGTGCAGATTTGCCAGTACAAATTGTTGAAAATTTAGTCGAGACGCCTTCCAAAGGAAATATTTACTTAACAACGTCAATCATTACACATGGATTTGAAAGTGCTGAAGACCATGTTTTCTTTATGACCGAACGAGATTTAACTGGGAGCAAGGGAAGCGTTAAAGATGGAGATCGCATGCCATCAAAGCGAAAGCAAGCAATTGATCCACTGGAGCTAAAGAGTGGTGACTATGTTGTGCACGAACAGCACGGAATTGGTCGTTATATTGAATTGCTACAGCGCACTGTCGCCGGCGTAACCAGAGAGTATTTAATTATTGAATACGCACCGGCAAAGCGTGGTCAACCAGGTGATCGCGTTTTTGTTCCAACTGATGCTTTAGAGCAAGTGTCAAAGTATGTTGGTGGCGAAGCCCCTACGGTTCACCGAATCGGTAGCGGAGAATGGCAAAAAGCAAAGGGCCGTGCGCGCAAAGCTGTACGTCAGATTGCTGGCGAATTGATTAGATTGTATGCGGCCCGAACAAGCTCACCTGGCTTCGCATTTTCGGCGGATACTCCGTGGCAACGAGAGTTAGAAGATTCATTTTCCTACATAGAAACTCCTGATCAACTTTCAACAATCAATGATGTGAAAGAAGACATGGAACGTCCATATCCAATGGATCGCATTATTTGCGGAGATGTTGGATACGGAAAGACCGAAATTGCAATCCGTGCTGCGTTTAAAGCTGTTCAAGATGGTAAGCAGGTTGCCGTCCTTGTTCCAACAACATTGCTTGTGCAGCAACATTCAAAGACTTTCGAAGAACGGTACGCAGGATTTCCATTAAAAGTTGCCGGACTGTCCCGTTTTAATACCGCTAAAGAGAGCAAAGAGATCTTGGCTAATCTGGCGGCCGGTGTTGTTGATGTTGTTATTGGCACACACCGAATTCTTTCTAATGATGTGCAGTTTAAAGACCTTGGATTAGTCATTGTTGATGAAGAACAACGCTTTGGCGTTGAGCAAAAAGAATCACTAAAGAAGCTGCGCACGACCGTAGATGTTTTGGCTATGTCTGCTACACCGATTCCGCGCACACTTGAAATGGCTGTTACAGGTATTCGTGAAATGTCCACGATCACAACACCACCCGAAGAACGACATCCGATCCTTACCTACGTGGGTCCAGCAGAAGATGCTCAGATAGCAGCTGCAATCCATCGAGAATTACTTCGTGATGGCCAAATCTTTTATTTACATAACCGCGTAGAAAGTATTGATCGCAAAGCGTTACACTTAAAAGAACTTGTCCCAGAGGCGCGCATTCGAGTTGCTCATGGGCAGATGTCTGAAGGCGAGCTTGAAGATGTAATTCTCGCGTTCTGGAACCGTGACTTTGATGTTTTGGTATGTACAACAATTGTTGAAAGTGGCCTGGATATTCAAAATGCAAACACCTTAATTGTTGAACGAGCAGATCGATTTGGGCTTTCGCAATTGCACCAGATCCGTGGTCGTGTAGGGCGTGGTCGTGAGCGTGCATATGCATATTTCTTGTATTCCGCCGATGAGCCACTTTCAGAATTAGCTCATGAGCGATTGACAACAATTGCAACAAACACAGACCTTGGTTCAGGAATGCGAGTTGCCTTAAAGGATTTAGAAATACGCGGTGCCGGAAATCTATTAGGTGGCGAACAATCTGGTCACATTGCTGACGTTGGTTTTGATTTATATATGCGTATGGTGGGAGAAGCAGTACAAGAATATAAATCAGGAATCATTGAAACTGAAGAAAAAATTTCAGAGTGCAAAGTCGAACTTCCAATTAATGCGCATTTGTCATCAGATTATGTTCCAGGTGAAAGATTGCGCCTTGATTTATATCGTCGACTAGCCGACGTGAAATCACCGATCGATGTTTCATCTATCGAAGCAGAATTACTTGACCGGTTTGGCGAGTTACCTGAAGAAGCCACGGCATTATTAGGCGTTGCTGCGTTGCGAGCACAAGCAAAAGCTGTGAAATTGACGGAAGTTGTAGTGCAAGGCAAATTCCTCCGATTAGCTCCGATGGTTTTACCTGAATCGCGTCAGTTGCGTCTGACACGTTTGTATCCAGGATCGCTCTACAAGGGGGCAGCGAGCACGGTATTAGTGGCATTACCAAAGGCAACATCATGGAATCCGTCCCAGAATGCTCCCGAAATAGTGGATACTTCTCTTCTGGCCTGGGTCGTTGAGGTCCTTAACCAACTAAGCGAAGTATCGAAAGCGAGCTCATAGTGAAGAAGATTTTTGCAATTTTGGCAGCAACAGCGCTCTTGTTAACAGGATGCTCGCAAGTCGGAGCAGCTGCAACTATCGGAAATACAAAAATCACTCAAGCAACAGTCCAAGGCAGTATTGATTCAATTCTTGCTGAGCGCGCAAAAGTCGATACAACTCAAATGAAGTTGGAAACGGGTGAATCACTTAATCGTGGCCAACTACGTTTCCACTTATTAACCGCTCTACTGCGCGAAGTTGGCGCAGAACTTAAGGTTTCAGTTACAAAGGCAGAGATCGATACTCGCCGTGCAAGCATTCTTGAACAAATTGGTGGCGCCGCAGCCCTTCCAAACGCATTAGTCAATGCAGGTATTGCACCAGCAGATTTTGATCAATACATCGAAGCCATTTCAATTTCAGATAAAATTAGTCAAGCATTAGTTGCTAGCGGAGTCACTCAAGATCAAGTTGGAACAGAACTACAAAAGCTTGTTGTTGCTAAAGCAAAGGTACTTGGCGTTACTGTGAATCCTCGCTACGGCAAGTGGGACGCTGCGACAGCAGACATCGTCGCTACTGATCCTGCATCAACTGCTGTTGCTCCATCAGGCAACTAGTACTTAGACAATGCAAGGTTCACAGCTTCAACGCCTAGTTGAAGTCATGAATACTTTGCGTTCACCTGGCGGTTGCCCCTGGGATGCAGAACAAACGCACGAATCACTTCTTAAGTACTTACTAGAAGAGTCCTATGAATTTGTAGATGCAGTTCAATCTGACAGTCGAATTGACATGCGCGAAGAGCTAGGTGATGTCCTACTTCAAGTTTATTTCCATGCCCGTATGGCCGAAGAACATCCGACAGATCCATTTTCAATAGAAGATATTGCACAAGGGATTGCTGACAAACTAATTCGCAGACACCCCCATGTTTTTGCAGGTGTCGAAGTCAGGGACTCGAAAGAAGTTCTTGAAAATTGGGAAGAAATAAAAAAGAAAGAAAAGGGCCGGACTTCACCGCTTGATGGAGTCGCGATGTCACAACCCGCATTGCCATTAGTCGAAAAACTTTTGTATCGCGCAGAAAAGTACAATGTTGAAGTTACTACCCCCGATAGCGTTTCAATCTCTGGCGCCGCAGATGAAGGCGCAGTAGGTAAAGCCTTGTTGGCGGTAATTGCTTGGGCCAATGCCAACGGAATCGATGCTGAAGCAGCCCTGCGCAAGGAGGCCATGCGGATTGCCCAACAGATTGGCCCCGCATAACTCACGGTAGGATTGCCTTAGTTAATAAGGTGCCATTTCAGCGTTGAGGTCGGCCAAAGTTTGAATGAATTAAGAGGAGAAACGCAATGGCAATCATCGAAGCGCTAGCTGCACGAGAAATTTTGGACTCCCGTGGTAATCCAACGGTTGAAGTTGAAATTGAATTAGAAGATGGAACTCAGGCACGCGCCGCAGTTCCAAGCGGTGCATCAACAGGTGCTTTTGAAGCAGCAGAACTTCGCGATGGCGGCAAGCGCTACCTTGGCAAAGGTGTTGAAAAGGCAGTTGCATTTGTTAATAATGAAATTGCACAAACAATAATTGGTTTTGACTCGCAAGATCAGCGTCTTATCGATGCAGCAATGATCGAATTAGACGGAACTAAGAACAAGTCACGTCTAGGTGCAAATGCAATTCTTGGTGCTTCATTGGCTGTTGCTAAAGCATCCGCAGAATCAGCAGATCTTTCACTGTTCCGCTACCTAGGTGGACCAAATGCACATGTGCTCCCAGTTCCTATGATGAATATTCTTAACGGTGGAGCTCACGCAGATACAAACGTAGATATTCAAGAGTTTATGATCGCGCCAATTGGTGCACCAACATTCCGCGAATCAGTTCGTTGGGGCGCAGAGATCTATCACGCACTCAAGGCTGTTCTAAAAAAGCGCGGACTTGCAACATCCGTTGGCGATGAAGGTGGCTTTGCTCCAAACCTAGACAGCAATCGCGCAGCACTTGATTTAATTCTAGAAGCGATTGAAGCTGCAGGATTTAAGCCAGGTTCTGAAATTGGCCTTGCAATGGATGTGGCCGCAACCGAGTTCCACGAGAACGGTAAGTACAAGTTTGAAGGCGCACTTAAAACTTCTGATGAAATGATTGCGTATTACACATCTCTAGTAGATGCCTACCCAATCGTTTCAATTGAAGATCCACTGAATGAAGAAGACTGGGCTGGCTGGACACAAATGACTAAGGTCCTTGGTTCACGCATCCAGATCGTCGGGGACGACCTATTTGTTACTAACCCTGAGCGTCTTGCAAAGGGAATTGCTGGGAACACAGCAAATGCGCTTTTGGTGAAGGTAAATCAGATTGGAACTCTTACAGAGACAATCGATGCAGTAGAAATGGCACACCGTGCTGACTACCGCAGCATGATGAGTCACCGTTCAGGTGAAACCGAAGACACAACTATTGCAGATTTAGCTGTTGCGCTTAATTGTGGACAGATCAAAACTGGTGCACCTGCACGTACAGAGCGCGTTGCTAAGTACAACCAACTTCTTCGCATTGAAGAAGAGCTAGCTGAAGGTGGGCGTTACGCAGGTCGTGACGCGTTCCCACGTTTCAAGGCGTAAGAATTAGCCATGGCACGTCGACAACTTCGATTTCGTCGTCGACGGACCTCTAATCGCGTTTTAGCGCTATCAGGAATTCTTTTCATACTTGCATTGACTATTGCGCCACCGGTGAAGCATTACTTCACACAACGCGCTCAGATAAGTGCCTTGAAGTCTCAGCTTTCTGCAGACAACTCTGCTTTGCAGAAAGCCAGACAAGAGTTATTGCTGTGGCAGGATCCTGAGTACATTAAGACGCAAGCACGCGAACGTTTGCACTTTGTTCTGCCAGGCGAACGTCAATACATAGTTACCGAAGGCGAAAATTTGGGATCGCAACAAAACACCACCACGATTGCCAGCTCACTTACCGATGGTCAACCTTGGTATGCACGGTTGATTGCATCTATTAGCGAAACTGGAAATTAATGCGTGAAGTAACACAAGCAGACCTTGACTGTATTGAAACCCAGTTAGGTCGCACCCCACGAGATGTTCATGCAATTGCTTATCGCTGCCCGTGTGGCAAACCTGCAGTAGTTGAAACCCCACCCAGGCTTGAAGATGGAACACCTTTTCCAACCTTTTACTATGCAACCTGCCCACGGTTAACGGCCGTGATTTCAACCCTAGAAACAACAGGGTTAATGGGAGAAATGAATGATCGGCTTGAAACTGATGCTGAATTAGCAGGTGCGTATCACGCGGCACATGATGATTACATCGCTTCACGGTCGGCGCTAGGTATTGACGTACCAGAAGTTGATGACGTGTCAGCAGGTGGAATGCCAAATCGCGTTAAGTGCCTTCATTCATTAGTTGCACATTCACTTGCGGCAGGGCTAGACGTAAATCCATTAGGTGACGAGGCGCTAGCAAAGTTGCCTGATTGGTGGAAAGCGAACCCATGCGAGTAGCAGCTATAGATTGCGGTACAAATTCGATTCGTTTGTTAATTGCAGATATTGACGGTGCTAACTTTCGCGAAGTTGTGCGCGATATGGAAATTGTTCGGCTAGGACAAGGAGTTGATCAAACTGGACAATTCCATCCAGATGCAGTTGCTCGCACATTGTTGGCCGTTGATAAGTTTGCCGCAGAGATTGCAAAGCGCGGGGTAGAAAAAATTAGATTCTGTGCAACTAGCGCCACTCGTGATGCTACAAATCGTCACTTATTTGTTGATGGTGTGCGCGAACGCCTAGGCATTGAACCTGAAGTAATTAGTGGAGATGAAGAAGCAGCACTGTCATTTGCTGGTGCAATTCAAGATTTAGATCCATCCGAAGGACCGTTCTTAGTAATTGATATTGGCGGAGGATCCACAGAGTTTGTATTTGGTACATCCTCAGTAGAAGTAGCCCGTAGCGTAAATATTGGTTGCGTTCGCATGAGTGAGCGCCACTTTGCTAATGATCCAGCCACACCGGAACAAATTGAATCTGCGCGCACAGATATTCAGGCAGCGATAACGCAAGCTGGCGCCGAAGTTCCAATCACTAAGGCAAAAACACTTGTCGCTGTGGCTGGGACAGCAACAACAGTTGCCGCCGCAGCACTTAATCTGCCCGAATACGATCGATACGCAATTCATTTAGCTCGAATTTCTGCGGCACAAGTTCATGAAGTATCAGCTATGTTTTTAACAAAAAATCGTGAGCAACGTTTAGCACTTGGCTATATGCACCCCGGCCGTGTTGACGTAATCGCAGCTGGTTCACTCGTGCTTTCAGAGATTATGAAAGCAACGGGTGCCTCCGAGTTTGTTGCTTGTGAATCAGATATTTTAGATGGAATGGCCAGATCGCTTGTCCAACGCTAAATCTTTACCCTTATTAGACAAAGAAATAATTGGTTGTCATAAGTGCCCGCGCCTGGTGCAATGGCGCGAAGAAGTGGCAGTAGTTAAACGTAAGTCATACGAAGATCAAACTTATTGGGGAAAGCCAATACCAGGGTTTGGTTCTGATAAACCAAAGTTACTAATCGTTGGACTAGCACCTGGTGCACATGGTGCAAACCGTACGGGACGAATCTTTACTGGTGATTCATCGGGGGATTGGTTATATGGCGCACTGCATAAAATTGGGATCGCCAAAATTGCAACAAGCACATCAATTGACGATGGCCAAAAATTAAAGGACACCAGAATCATTTGTGCGGTTAGATGCGCACCACCTGGCAATAAACCACTTAATGAAGAACGCGATATGTGTGCTCCGTTTTTTCTGCGAGATCTAGAACTTTCTATTGCAACAACAAAAGCCATTATCGGACTTGGCTCATTTGCCTGGGATGCAATCTTTAAGACATTAAAGGAAATGGGTCACCCAATAAAGAAAGTTAAGTTTGCACACGGTGCATCTCTGAAATACAGTCACGAAGGCCGTGAATACTTGTTATTAGCCAGTTACCACCCAAGCCAACAGAACACATTTACCGGAAAGCTGACCCGTCCAATGTTGGAATCCGTACTCAAAAAGGGCGGTAGATTTGCCTCCGTTGTTCAGTAGGTAACAAGGCCCCGATAGCCCAATGGCAGAGGCAGAGGACTTAAAATCCTCCCAGTGTGGGTTCGACCCCCACTCGGGGCACCATTTCTAAGGTGCTTTTAAGCATGTGAGCGCACTTATATTTCGCCCCAGATAATTCTTAACCGTACGATTATGGTGCTTAACAACCGCCGGAGATTCTGGTGGACCTACAAAAGGAGAACAAAGATATGCGCAGTTCAAACCCTGTTCTTGGACGGGCGTTTAATCAGCGTGGATACGCTGCATTCGATCCGAGCACAATTAACTCAGACCCAGCAGCGCTAGAGAATTTATACAACACACCTGCCGCATCATCATTGCGTACTGGACGTATGACAATTGATGATGTTGTTACACGTACCGGAATTTTGTTTGCGGTGCTTGTAACTGTCGGTGCAGCAGCATGGACACTTAATTTAGGTGGCGGCGCAATGATGCTCGGAGTCTTTGGTGGCTTCGCTCTTGCAATGGTGAATAGTTTCAGCAAAACAGTTAAGCCTGCACTTGCAATAGCATATGCAGCTTTTCAAGGTCTTGCACTCGGAACGATTTCACACATGTACAACACCGCATACCAAGGAATTGTTAGCCAAGCGGTCATCGTGACGATCTGTGCATTTGCAGGAATGTTGTTTGCTTACAAGAGCGGACGTATTCGTGTAACTCCTAAGTTCACAAAAGTATTGATGACAGCAATGATCGGGTACCTAGTACTTGCAGTTGTTGGTCTGATCAGCTCAATGTTTGGTTCAAGCATCTACAGCATTGGTGGCTTCGGCTTACTTATCGCTGCAGGTGGAATGGTTCTTGCTAGCTTCTTCTTGATTCTAGATTTCGATCAGATTCAAAAGGGCGTCGCTGCAGGAATGCCAGAAGCAGAATCATGGCGAGCAGCATTTGGTTTGATGGTCACTATTGTTTGGCTATACATGGAAGTTCTACGTTTACTGTCTATCTTGCGTGGAAATGACTAATTAGCAATAAATAATTAGAGATCTTCATCGAGGGGCTTCAGGTTATGAACCTGGGGCCCCTCGACATTTCTAGTCTCAGGGATTTGATATACCAGTACCAACGCAATGATAAAGATCGCGGCAGAAAAGCCAAACGCTGTTCGGTATGAGTACACATCCGAAATTGCTCCAATAACAATTGGCCCAATCATCATTCCGGCGTCTCCTGCCATTTGGAAGATACCGATTACCTTGCCACCTTTTCCACGGATTACATCGCCAACAATGCTTGCTGGAGTAGTTGTTAAGAAAGCTCCACCTAAACCAAGGATTGTCATTGATGCCAAGAACATCCAAATGTGTGTTGAAAAAGTTAGTAATAAGACGCCGACAAAAACAACATTTGCGCCAATGACTGCAGATGCTTTACGCCCCTTTGAATCAGAGAATCGTCCGGCCCTTAAAAGAAAAATTCCTTGCATGACCGCTGAAATCGCTAAGCCATAACCCACTACAGCCGTTGTTGAGTGCAACTCTTCAGTAACAAAGATCGGCAAGATTGATGCACGAAGCCCAAATGTTATCCATGTCGAAATAAATGTAAGTACAAGTGCAATTACGTAAGGCTTCATTCTTAAAGCCTCTGCAACTGTGGTTGACTCGTCAGAGTTAGCCGATACGGCCTTGGTACCAATTTTGTCGCCCTTTAGAAAAAAGAACGCAACGATTCCAGAACACAACAGCAGAATTGAATACACAAAAAACGGCGCACGCAGTGAGATTGCAGAGAGCAATCCGCCAATTGCAGGACCTGCGATGCCGCCTAATAAAAATGCACCTTGATACACAGATTGTGCGCGACCACGATGATTATCATCAACAGAACGCATGATGACCGAGCCTGCAGCAACCGAAAACATCGACGAACCAAGTCCGCCAGCTGCTCTAAAAATCAATAATTGCTGGTAACTCTGAGCTAATCCTGCAAGAAAAGTAAAGAGCGCCACCATAAATACACCTGATGAAAACACTGCTCTCTCGCCGAAACGATCTACTAAAGAGCCTGAAATCAATCCAGAACAGAATCGTGTAATCGCAAAGGCTGAGACCATTAAACCAATTGCAGCGTTATTTACCCCAAAAGATTTCGCAAAGATCGGAATTGCCGGCATGACGATTCCGAAACCAACTGCAACAAAAAAGGAAGCTGCTACGAGGATCGAAACCTCTCGTGGCAGCTCCTTAAAAGGGGAACGAATCAACCTAAACTTTCTCCAGCTGCTTCTTCACGAGCTGCTGCGTAATCCTTAGATGTTCGAAGCGGTGTTTCGCGAAGCATGAGAGCTAATAAGAAGCCAAGAGCCGTCACAGGAGCAGCTGCGTAGAACACGATGTGGAATGAGTTCACAAATGCTTCAAGTGCAGTGTTCTTAATGACAGGGGGAAATGTCTTAAGGACTGCGGTGTTGTTTGTTAATCCGGCAAGCTTTGAAGAATCAAAACCTTGTAGGGCTGAAGGATTCGTTTTACCCAAATCTGCAAAACCAGAAGCCATGTAATGAACCACTCGATTTGTAAGGATTGATCCAAAGATCGCTGTTCCAAAGACAGAACCAAGTGAGCGGAAGAAGGTGTTTGAACTTGTTGCTACACCCATATCTTTGAAGTCAACCGCGTTTTGTAGTGCGATAACAATTGTCTGCATTGAAAGTCCAAGACCTGCACCAACCATGATCGCGTAGATCGAGATCTGCCAGTAAGGGGTATCAATTTGCAAACGTGTCATGAGCAAAATTCCTGCAGTCATCAGCGCTGTTCCCATGATTGGAAAACGCTTGTAATGACCATGCTTTGAAATGAGCTTGCCAGACACGATCGATGTTGAAACAATTCCAAGCATCAATGGGATCAACTTAAGTCCAGCTGATGTTGCTGAATAACCCTTAACGACCTGGAAATACAGCGGCAACATAACGATTGCTCCGAACATTCCAGCACCAATTACTGCGCCCAAGAGAGAAGTAATTGAGAAGGTGTGATTCTTAAACAGATACAAAGGCAAGATTGGCTCAACCGCACGCTTTTCCCACATCAAAAACGCAACTGTTAAAAGTAGTCCAACAACTAAGTAGCCAATTGTTCGTGAGTCTGTCCAGCCATATTGTGGGCCGTAAATTGAAACTGAGAGCAAAACTAGACACACAGCTGCAACCATCAAAATTGCGCCGAGATAGTCAATCTTATGTTCGCGCTTAACCTTTGGAATATGCAGCACAGCAGATGTAATTACTAGTGAAGCGATTGCAAATGGAATATTGATGTAGAAAATCCAACGCCACCCAGTTACACCAAGAATATGCGCGTGATCTGAGAAGTACCCACCAAGTAATGGGCCAGCAACTGAAGAAAGTCCCCAAACTGCACCAAAGTAGCCCTGGTACTTACCGCGATCGCGCGGAGGAACAATGTCACCGATGATTACGAAGGTAAGTGCCATCAATCCACCTGCGCCAAGACCTTGCAAAGCGCGAGTAGCAATTAACTGGGTCATATTTTGTGAGGCACCTGCAAGCAATGAACCTATTAAGAAGGTAACAATCGCAAACTGAAACACAACGCGTCGACCGTAAATGTCAGAAATTTTTCCGTACAACGGAGTTGATGCGGTTGAAGTAAGTAGGTAAGCGGTAACTACCCAGGTGTAATGGTTTAAACCATCAAACTCTTCAACAATGCTTTTGAGAGCGGTCGAAACAATGGTCTGATCAAGTGCTGCGAGCAACATTCCAGTCATTAGGCCACCTAAGATGACCATAATTTCTTTGTGAGAATGTTCCTTGGCAGATGCGTTCAGTGGGCTATTAGTAGACATGAAGGTAAGATTACCGTGTGAAGTCAGTTATAGCCGAACACTTAGTCAAGACTTATCGCAAAGGCGAGGTCGTTGCGCTCAATGATTTGTCCTTAGATGTTGAAGAAGGCACTGTATTAGGCGTACTTGGGCCAAATGGTGCAGGTAAAACAACAACTGTGAGAATTCTCGCAACGTTGTTAAAACCTGATTCTGGACATGCATCTGTTGCCGGAATTGATGTTATTAAAAATCCTGACAAAGTACGTGAACTCATTGGATTATCAGGGCAGTACGCAGCTGTCGATGAAACATTAACTGGCTGGGATAACTTGGTGATGTTTGGCCGTTTGTATCACTTAGGGCGCCAACCATCAATTGATCGTGCTAATGAATTACTTGAACGCTTTGATTTAACTGAAGCAGCACGTCGCCCAATTAAAACCTATTCCGGTGGAATGCGTCGTCGGCTTGATTTAGCTGCATCCTTAATTGTTAAGCCAAAGATTTTGTTTTTAGATGAGCCAACAACAGGTTTAGATCCACGAGGTCGCCAAGATATGTGGCAAGTTATTCAAGAATTAGTAAAAGGTGGCGTAACGCTTTTACTAACAACACAGTATCTAGAAGAAGCCGATCAGTTAGCCGATGAAATTGCTGTTATTGATCGCGGAACCGTAATTGCTCGTGGCACATCTGATGCTTTGAAAAAGCAGGTAGGCGGAGAACGATTAGAGATCACCGTTGAAAATGAGGATATTTCAGTTGCTCAAGCAATTGTCGCTCGCATTAGTGGAAACGCAACACACACGGATTTGCGCACAATTAGTGCGCCGGTTCAAACAGGATCTGTTGCTCTTATGGAAACTCTGCGTGCACTAGATGATGCGAAAATCCACCCACTAGATATCGGTTTAAAGCGCCCATCGCTAGACGATGTTTTCTTATCGCTTACCGGCCATGTTGCAGAAGAAACGGTTCAAGAACCGGTTAAGAAAAAGCGAGGAGGCAAGAAATGAAGTATGCAATTAGCGATGTCATAACTATCACTAAACGCCAGCTTTTACAGCTTGCCCGTGTCCCTGAAGTTTTAGTTTTCTCAACTATTCAGCCAGTTATGTTTGTTTTACTGTTCCGCTTCGTATTTGGTGGATCAATTGCATCTAATCAACCAGGTGGCTATGTGCAGTTGTTGATGCCCGGAATCTTCGTACAGACAGTGGCATTTACCTTGGCTTCAACTGCAATTGGATTAGCTGAAGATATGAAAAAAGGTTTGATCGATCGCTTTAGATCTCTACCGATTTCACGAGGTGCGGTAATCATCGGCCGAACATTTGGTGACGCACTACTAAATATTTTGGTACTCGTCGTTATGGCCACTGCCGGATTTGCAGTGGGTTGGCGTCCAACATCAGGCGTTCTGAAAACCTCCTTAGCATTTTTGTTCTTATTCGTTTTTGGATATGCGCTGTCCTGGATCGGAATTTTGGTTGGCTTGTCTGTAAAAGAAGCACGAACAGTTCAAAGCGTTGGCTTCTTGGTGACTTTCCCGCTGACATTTCTATCTAATGCATTTGCACCAACTACTGGAATGCCACGAGCGCTGCAGTACTTTGCTGAATGGAACCCAGTGTCAACAATGGTTGCAGCCTGCCGCCAACTATTTGGCCTAAAAAATCAATTTGGCGCTACCGCTAACTCTTGGCCCAGCCAGCACCCATTACAAACATCTTTGTTGTACATGGTGGTTTTGATGGTGGTCTTTATTCCACTGAGCATTAGAAAGTATAAGAACTTCTCTAGCTAATTATTCGGTGTAAAGATTAGGCGTAAAACTCGGCAGCTAGTATCTCCACTGAGATCTCGCGGCCATTAGGTGCTGTGTAAGAAACCTTTGCACCGATTTCTTGATTTAGAACTGCGGCTCCCAGTGGGGATTTTTCGCTATAGACATCTAGATCTCCAGATGAAATTTCGCGTGAGCCAATCAAAAACTTCATCTCATCTCCAGCAATGATTGCCGTTACAACCATACCTGCGCCAACTTTTCCATCTGCACTAGCCGGTGGAGTTCCGATGTGAGCGTTTTCAAGCATTTGCTTTAACTGACGAATGCGCGCTTCCATCTTGCCTTGCTCATCACGCGCCGCGTGGTAACCGCCATTTTCTTTTAAGTCACCTTCGGCACGAGCTGCTTCAATTTTTGCAGTGACATCTTTGCGACCTGGACCTTCGAGCTGTGTTAGCTCAGCACGCAAACGATCTGCTGCCTCTTGAGTAAGCCATGTCTGTGTCATAAGGCGTAAAGGTACTGGTTACTTACTTGGCGCGACAACTTGAAACATCAGCGTTAACAGCCTTGCTACGCGTAGGAACCACGCTGACCAGTTCGACTTTGGCTTGTCCAGCAGCAATCTCTTGGTCTATTTGGCCAACAATATTTTTATCGTAATCGCGAGCAATCACTGTGCAGATAGTTGTGGCATCTGCATTTTCGCGATCAACTGAGTATCTAACACTGACTGCACGATCGCTATCGACGGTGAAAGTGATTACCTGCACGCGAATCGCTGGATTTGAATGATGCAATCCCGCCCACGTAACCCAGCCAACGCCAATGATTGCAGTGATAACGGCAACGCCAATCCAACTGCGCCCACTTTTGACGCCATATCGGTCGTTGTAGTCAAACGGCTCGTGCGATTGCATGGGATGATTATGGCATGACAAAGAACATTGACATGGGTGCTGCCGGCTCTTTAACAGTAGGTCTACTCATTATTGCTGTCGCATTCTTGCTGCGAAGTTTTTACAAGCGCTTCATGGGTGTAGATCGAAGCGATGACTCAACCAAGTAATCTTCTTACAAAAGCTTTTCAGGCTATTGCAGTTGTACTGATCGCTGCAATCTTTGTTGGGCTTGGTCTTTGGCAGTTACAACGTGCGGCAGATTTAAAGAAGAGTTTAAAAGTGGCTACAACAATTGATTCCACGGTAGTTCCATTGCAATCAGTAATTTCGCCCCGAGAATCAATACCACCGACTGCATTAAATAGAACAGTTTCAGTTTCAGGTCACTACATTGCAAACTTTAAAGCCCCCAACCAAGTTGATGGCAAAGGACAGCAATCTGATTGGGAAGTTGCTCTGCTTCAGGTGGGAATAAATTCAGCAATTTTGGTGGTTCGGGGATTATGGTCTGAACGTTTGCTTAATCCAGATATCCAGCAATCCATGAACATTGATGTGACTGGACTGCTAGTTGCTAGTCAATTTGCAGACCGTGCAGAAAACACTCCTGGCGTTATCTCTCGACTAGACAGCGCAGTTGTCACTTCTCTAACTAACCTCGATTTATTTGATGGTTATGTTTTAGCGAGCAATGAATCAACCCGAACCGGCGTTTTAGATCGAACCCGAGTCACCCCCGAAAAGCTGACATCGCGAATCCCCGGCTTTTATTGGCAGCACCTTTCATACGTCGTGATCTGGTGGCTAATGGCAGGCGTGGTGCTGTATCTGCCCTTCTATCGTCGTAGAGTTACCCCATGAGCGGTGCAATTCTTAGATTCCGAGTTATGGCGTTAGTCGCCGGAACAATGTCCTTATTACTGTGGTTTGTGTACATGCCAGCTAAATACTTATTGAGCAACCCAACATTTCACGATCACACCATCTGGATCCCAATGGTTCACGGATATCTGTATCCGGTTTACATCATTACCGCTATTCAATTTTCAACTAAAGCACGCTGGCCGTTTACAAAGATGCTCTGGTTAATTCTCGCCGGCACATTGCCAATCGCATCCATTGCTGCGGAGCGCAGAGTTGTTCGTCAGTATTCGTAAATTAATTAAAGCCCTGCTGTACCCACTCTACGAGCGGCGATTAGTTCGGTCTCTAGATTTTTCAAAGACCCCTCATCACGTTGGAGTTATTCTTGATGGAAATCGTCGCTGGGCGAAATCAAATCCGACGGTTAATGATCCACATGGACACAAAGCCGGTGCCAACAAGATCATTGATTTCCTGGGGTGGTGCGAAGAGGCTCAAGTAAAGGTTGTAACCCTGTGGTTGCTATCGACTGATAATTTCAAAAGGTCGCAAGAAGAGATCGATGATCTACTAAAAGTTATTGGCAACACCGTTGATGAACTATCGGCCACTGGCCGTTGGAATATCAAGGCTGTTGGTGCGCTGGATCTTTTGCCTGCCTGGTTGGCTGACAAACTAAATGCCCTCAAGCCAATTCGTAGCGACGGCGTTGAAGTCAATGTGGCCATTAGCTATGGGGGCCGCCGAGAAATTGTTGATGCGGTCAAAAGCTATATGGGTGAAGAGATAGCAGCCGGCCATTCATTAAGTGATGCCGCTGCCACCTTAACTACCGAAGATATTTCAAAGTTTTTATACACCGCCGGGCAACCAGACCCCGAACTATTAATTCGCACATCTGGTGAACAACGACTTGGCGGCTTCTTATTGTGGCAAAGCGCTTTATCTGAGTTCTATTTTTGTGAAGCCTATTGGCCAGATTTTCGGCGAGTAGATTTCTTACGTGCCTTGCGTTCTTACTCTGTGAGACAACGCCGTTTTGGTTCATAAATAGCAACCCAAATTTAACTTTCAACTATCGCGTGTCTGCGCAAAAAATCTACTGGTCGGTTCTACCTTTTATTTATCCGAAGCACACCCGACGATCACAATTAAATCTAGGAGCAAGCATTGGCTGCAAAAGGTCAAAAAGCTAAGAAAACCTTTGTTTTAGATACCAGTGTTTTGCTCGCAGACCCCGGGGCGCTGTATAGATTTGCCGAACATGAAGTCATTATTCCGATCGCTGTCATTGGTGAATTAGAAACCAAGCGCGACCACCCAGAACTTGGCTACTTTGCCCGAGCAGCACTTCGGGCATTGGATGATTTACGAATTACCCATGGCCGCTTGGATAAAGCGCTAACAATTACCCCTGAAGGCGGCACCCTTTCAGTCGAGCTCAATCACACCGATCTTTCAACATTGCCTCATGGATTCTTGCGAGACGGCACCAATGATTCTCGAATTCTGGCGATCGCAAAAAACCTCATGTCAGATGGCAAAGAGGTTGTCCTTGTTACAAAGGATCTGCCACTTCGAGTTAAGGCTTCATCTGTTGGCGTCGAAGCCCAGGAGTATTTGGCCGAACTTGTGTCCAACAGCGGCTGGACCGGAATCGAAGAGCTCAATGTTAGCCACAGTGTGATCGATGACTTGTATGCCAGCGATTTTGCAGATCATGAAGCTGCCCACCAACTTCCAGTCCACACCGGAATCGTGCTGCACTCTGAAAAGGGAAGCGCATTAGCCAGAGTCACGATCGACAAGAGATTGAAATTAGTCAGGGGAGATCGGCAAGCCTTTGGATTACATGGCCGAAGCGCCGAACAACGAATTGCACTCGATCTTCTTTTGGATGAAACCATCGGAATCGTTTCATTAGGTGGCCGGGCCGGAACCGGAAAGTCAGCCCTTGCATTGTGCGCCGGACTTGAAGCGGTCATGGAAAAGCGTCTCCATAAAAAGGTAGTTATCTTCCGCCCGCTCTATCCAGTTGGCGGTCAAGAGCTTGGCTACCTGCCAGGTTCTGAAGGTGAAAAAATGTCGCCGTGGGCCCAAGCAGTTTTTGACACCTTGGGCGCTCTGGTGAGCCAACCGGTGATCGATGAAATCATCGACCGCGGCCTGATCGAAGTTTTGCCGCTTACCCATATTCGTGGTCGCTCGTTACATGACTCTTTCGTCATTGTCGATGAGGCCCAGTCGCTAGAACGCGGTGTCTTGTTGACGGTGCTGTCACGAATCGGCCAAGCATCCAGAGTCATTTTGACCCACGATGTTGCCCAGCGAGATAACTTGCGAGTCGGTCGCCATGATGGCGTGGTCGCAGTCGTTGAAACCCTGAAGGGTCACGAGCTCTTTGCCCACGTCACCTTGACCCGAAGCGAGCGCTCGCCGATCGCAGCGCTGGTCACCGAATTGCTCGAAGGCCCAGTCGGTAATTAGTTCGAATCTGGTAAGTAAGGCAAGCACCTAAGGCCTTAAAAACCCACTAAAACAATGTCACAGTCACATTTGGGGCATTTCGGACATTCCCCTATCTGACCTGCGGTTTTACCCATCCACAGGAAAGTAGATTCCTGAGAATTTGCGACTCCAGCGGGCTTTGATTTGCCCATGCACCCCAACTACCGCACCATAAAGGCATTCCCCTTAACCATTGAAGCCTCAATTGAGGCTGATTGGCTATGGAAAGAAACCGCGGGTGAGTGCCGGCGGGTTAGAGATGAATGGAAGGAGAACAGAACGTGAAGACAGCATTGCTCAAAAGCTCGAAGAAGTCAGTCGCGATCTGGGGGGTCACTACCTCCTTGCTACTTATAGCAACCATCCTTCCTGCAGCTAACGCCCTTGAAATCGCCGGACCCTCCACCGTTGAAATTGAGGTCGGCAAAAGCGCTGCCATCATCGAGCCAACCGAATCCGCCTCCTCTCTAATTTCCGAGGATGACCTAACAGCCACAGCATCAGGGGCACTTTTCTCGACCGACCTAGCCATGGTCTCCTCAGTGAGTCGCCAGGTTGAGTTAGCTCGTACCCCTTTGGGTGCCATGAAAGTTGCGCATTCAATCGTGACTAACGAATATGGCTTTAGCGAAAAAGAGTACAAATGTTTGAGTTCTTTGTGGACCAAGGAAAGCCATTGGAACTACAAAGCTCGCAATAAAAAATCGGGCGCCCATGGAATTGCTCAGGCGTTGCCGGCAAACAAGATGGATGTGATCTCAACAGATTGGCGAACTAACCCAGTTACTCAGATTCGTTGGGGACTTCGCTACATCAGTGTTCGATATGAAACACCGTGCAAGGCGTTAGCCAAGCACAATCGCAGCAATCACTACTAATTCCGCAGATTAGTTTTCTGGTCGGGTTTTAATTGTTAAAGGTGTGCTAGTCGAAGCAAAGAAATCATTGCCTTTGTCATCGACAACAATAAAGGCTGGAAAATCCACAACATCGATCTTCCAAACAGCTTCCATTCCAAGTTCTTCAAAATCCAGGACCTCAACTTTTTTGATGCAATCTTGAGCAAGTCGAGCAGCTGGTCCACCAATTGATCCAAGATAGAAGCCACCATGTGACTTACATGCATCGGTAACCGCCTTTGATCGATTGCCCTTTGCAAGCATCACCATAGATCCACCATTTTTTTGGAAGTAATCAACATAAGAATCCATGCGGCCTGCAGTTGTTGGGCCAAATGATCCAGATGCATACCCCGCTGGAGTCTTTGCCGGACCTGCGTAATACACAGCGTAATTCTTTAAGTATTCAGGCATTGGTTTGCCAGATTCCATATCCGCTTTGATCTTTGCATGGGCAAGGTCGCGGGCTACAACTAAAGTGCCGGTCAATGACAGACGGGTCTTTACCGGGTGCTTAGAAAGCTCAGCCAAAACCGAGGCCATTGGCTGGTTTAAATCGATTGCAACAACGTCATCGTTTAGATGCTCATTAGTTGTTTCCGGCAAGAAGTGTGCCGGTTCGCGCTCTAGCTCTTCTAGGAAAATGCCATCTTTGGTGATCTTGGCTTTTGCTTGACGATCTGCCGAGCATGAAACAGCGATTGCGATGGGCAGTGATGCACCATGTCGAGGCAGGCGAACTACACGAACATCGTGGCAAAAGTACTTGCCACCAAACTGCGCGCCAATACCCAACGTACGGGTCAGCTCCAACACTTTTTGTTCTAACTCAATATCGCGGAAACCGTGACCAGTTGCGGCATCACCTGATGTTGGCAGAGAATCCAAATACTTAGTGCTTGCCAGCTTTGCCGTTTTAACTGTTGCCTCTGCGCTGGTGCCGCCGATGACGATTGCCAAGTGATACGGAGGACAAGCCGCTGTTCCGATCGACCGCAACTTTTCATCCAACCAATTCATAAATGAGGTTGGGTTTAAGACAGCCTTTGTTTCTTGATACAAAAATGATTTATTCGCACTGCCGCCACCCTTGGCGATGAACATAAAGTTGTACTCGTCCTGATGATCGCTATCTGCATAAATTTCGATTTGGGCAGGCAAGTTGTTGCCGGTATTTTTCTCTTCCCATGTTGTAACAGGTGCCATCTGTGAATATCGCAAATTTAATTGTGTGTAAGCATCATAGATTCCTTGCGAAATCGCGACTTCATCTTTGCCAGTTGTTAAAACGTACTGACCTTTTTTACCCATAACCAGCGCTGTGCCTGTGTCTTGGCACATTGGCAAGATTCCACCAGCTGCAATGTTCGCATTTTTCAACAGGTCAATCGCCAC
>Ga0209085_1000825_pt1 | contig 21163 bp, 21 predicted proteins | sample C_131016_EF_Meta_FD_187310 | JGI IMG/M metagenome (GOLD analysis project Ga0209085, IMG submission 187310) | Freshwater microbial communities from Lake Croche, Canada to study carbon cycling - C_131016_EF_MetaG (SPAdes) (version 2) | ecosystem: Environmental > Aquatic > Freshwater > Lake...
TAATCAATAATTATAAAATGCCAAAAATTATATCAAATGACTTAAAAATAGCTGTTATTAATTTTTATAATAGTGAATTTTTTAATATTAATAATTTATTTTTGATATGATAGATGAATATAGAACATCATTAATAAATTGTAAAACAGGCAAAGAGAATGAGAATTTATATTTGCCAGATAAACAAAGTACTTTAAGAAAGATACATTCTATTCTAACATATAAAATGGAAAACGGAAGACATGGATGTATTAATCGAGATAAAAGTGCAGTAAATAGTATGCAATATATAACAAATTATTTTCTTAAAACAGGAGGAGAAAGACCTGAAATATACAAAAGACAAAAAAAGAAAATAAAGAGTTAAAAGAAACAAAAAACGCGTCTGATCCTAAAACCTCTACCAAGAGTACTAATAAAAACAAAAAAATAAAAGAAGAAAAAAATATCGAAAAATAAGTGGTAAATAAAAAGGAACAACATAAAGTGAATAAAAAAACAGAACTTTTATTAGTGTCAAATAGTTAGATGATTCCGACGGAACGTTTAAAGTGAGTGTTCTTAAAAAAGAGCTTATGAAGCCAAAGTCCAAATAAAATTAGGACCACTGTAAACAATTCTTATGATTCCAATTTTTTTTCAAGAATTGCATCCATTACAGTTATAAATTTTGATATTGATTTAAAATATTCTTCATATGCTTCTTTATATTTTTCATCACAATCATCATATTCTTTTTTTTTTACGAACAATGTTTTAAAAATAGGCATTATAATAGTTTTTACATCCTCTTTTTTATTAGATATTTGATCCATAGTATGAATAATGTATAATATTATATATTATTATTAATTACCATTATTAATGTGTTATTAAATCAAATTTTTATAGAAAATAAAAAAAATTGATAAAAATATAGTTATATAAATAATGATATATAAACAAGATATCAATATATATAAATTATTAAAATGGTTAAATTAGATAAAAAAACAATAGAATTAATAAATAAAGATCCAAATGATTTTGCAAATAATTTAGAAGTTAAAGATCTTGTTTCAATACTAAAAAAATTATCAGATGCCTATTATAATACTGGAGAAAGTTTGATTTCAGATGCTATATTTGATATATTAAAAGATATATTAGAAAAAAAAGATCCTAAAAATTCATTTTTAAAAGAGGTAGGTGCACCAATAAAAGGAACAAAAGAAATGGTAGTATTACCATTCCCCATGGGAAGTTTAACTAAAATTAAACCTGACCAAGGTGAATTACAAAAATGGATTGATAAATATAAAGGACCCTATGTTTTAAGTGATAAATTAGATGGTGCATCTGCTCAATTATATAAAAATACAACTGGTAAGATTATGTTATATTCAAGAGGTCATTCTAAAGAAGGGGATGATGAACTTAATAAAGGACAATTAATAACACATTTATTAGATATAATTGATATTGATAAAAAAGCATTAAATAATTTACCAAATGAAACAAGTATTAGAGGAGAATTGATAATAAGTAAAAAGAATTTTGAAAAAATAAAAGATATAATGAAAAATGCTAGAAATGCAGTATCTGGTGTTGTAAATTCGAAAACTGTCGATAAATCAGTTGCATCTTTAGTACAATTTGTAACATATTCTGTTTTATCCCCTAGATATAAACAATCAGAACAGATGAATTTATTACAAAAATGGGGATTTGATTTTTCTGAAAATAAAATTGTAGATAAATTATCAGAAAAAGAATTAGAAAAATATTTTAAAACTAGAAGAGAAGCTAGTTTATTTGATATTGATGGTATTGTTTGTAATGATAATTCTAAAATATATAAACATGAGGCTGGTTATCCTGAACATGCATTTGCTTTTAAAATGGTTTTAGTTGATCAAGTTGCATTAGCAACTGTTGTTAGAGTTATATGGGAACCTTCTAAATATGCTATTTTAAAACCTAGAATAGAAATTAAACCTGTAAATCTTGTAGGAACAACTATTACTTTTGCTACAGCTTTTAATGCTCAATTTGTCAAAGATAATATTATAGGTCCTGGAGCTGTTATTGAAATAGTTAGAAGTGGTGATGTAATACCTTATATACAAAAAGTTGTAAAACCTGCTAAAAATAATAAACCCGATATGCCAGATGTTCCATATAAATGGAATGAAACAGAAGTAGATATAATATTAACTGATATTCATGGTGATAATAAAGATTTAATTAGTGCTAAAAAATTGGTATCATTCTTTACAACTATTGGTGTAAAATATATGAGTGAAGGAATATTATTAAAATTTGTAAAAAGTGGATATAATACAATAGCTAAAGTATTAAATGCTGATAAAAAAAAACTTGTTGATATAAATGGTATAGGTGATAAAATGGTTGATAAAATATATGATCAAATAGATGATTGTATGAAAAAAGTAAAATTACATACTTTAATGGATGCAAGTGGAGTTTTTGGTATAGGATTAGGTGAAAGAAAACTAAAGGAAATAACAAAAAAATATCCTAATATTATGACAGATAAATTTACAAATGATGATTTAACTGATAAAATATTAAAAATTGATGGTTTTGCTGATATATTAGCTAAAAAATTTGTTGAAAACTTTTCTGATTTCAAAAAATTCTATGAAGAGATTAATAAAATTCATGATATTTCTCATTTGGTAAAAGTAGTAAAGGAAATAAAGGAAAATAAAAAAAATATATTAGATAATGAAAAGATTGTATTTACTGGATTTAGAAGCGATGATATAAAAGAATTTATAGAAAATAATGGAGGTAAAGTTTCTACATCTGTTTCCGGTAATACAACAATACTTATACATGCAGATGATGCAGATACTACTAGTTCTAAATTTAAAACTGCCAAAGAAAAAGGAACTACAATAATGTCAAAATCTGAATTTATAAAAAAATATATGCCTAATAATTAAATCTGTAAAAATAGGAATTAAACAGCCCTTATATTTTTTCTAAATTGTTACACGCTTTGCATCTCATAATTTTTTTATTTTTTTCTTCAACAATCTCAGTTTCTGGATTATTACATTTTCTACATAATATATTTATCTCTATAAATTCATAAATTGCATTTTGTAATTCTTCTTGTGATAATTGTTTTGTAGTATTTGCTTTATTATCTGAATATGTAAATGATGTACCAAAGTATTTTTTTAAAAATGATACTATTTCCTGAGATGTTCTATCCAATTCCTTTGCTATTTTATCTATATTTGTAAAAACTATTTTTGTTTTTTCTTTTGTTATGATGACTTTTTCCATTTTATATCTATAAAATGGATCAATGATTTCTTTTTTACCTCTTATATTAATTGTTTTATTACTCATTTATTAATTTATATATATTATTTATTATACATATTAGTTATTATATATTATTAAATTCAGTTTTTTATATAAAAAAGATGAAAATAAATAATATTGTATAGTAAGATATTTAAGGAAATGGCTACATTATATACTTATTATGAAACGTTCAAGAAATAACTTTGATTCTAGTTTATTAAATCAACATAAAAATAATAAAAAGATTAATAAACAAATAAATAATTTTGATGGTGATGAGTTTGAAATAAAAAAAAAGGATATTAAACCAGATGAAAAAAAAGTCATTAAACCAGATGAAAAGAAGAATGATAATTTAGATCTTATGTCAATATTAGATATTATATTTATTGGAGGTGGTGGTTCAGAATCTCCTCCTCATAAACCAATGGAGGTTGCACAATCAGATCCAATGGCAATATATAAAGATAAATTATGTAAAAATCCATTATGTGATCATAAAGATTTTTCTGAAAATCCTGAGAAAATAGAAATGGCTGATATGACTGTAGTTAATAATATTGATGATTTAATAACTTTAGGCAAATCATATCATTGTAAAAAAAATAAAGAATATAATGGTATTAATTTAAGATTAATGTGTAATTTAGTTGCACCTCTTACTGAATTAAAAGAAATGGTTGGAATGACTAAAGTTAAAACACAAATAGTAAATCAAATTCTGTTTTTTCTTCAAGGATTTAATAGAGTATCTAAATGCGGCAAATGTCAAGATTGTGCATTTAATTTACCTTGTCCTATTAATGAATCTGAAATGTTACATACTGTAATAACTGGACCTCCTGGAGTTGGTAAAACACAATTAGGAAAAATATTGGGTAGAGTTTATAGAGCAATGGGAATATTGGCAAATGATACTTTTAAACTTGCAACAAGGTCTGATCTAATTGCTGAATATTTGGGTCAAACAACTATTAAAACACAAAAAGTAATTAATCAAGCAAAAGGCGGGGTTTTATTTTTAGATGAAGTTTATGCACTCGGTAATGCAGAAGGTAGGGATTCATTTGCAAAGGAATGTATTGATACATTAAATCAAAATCTTTCAGAAAAAAGAGATTTTTTATGTATCATAGCAGGATATAAAGATCAAATTGAATCATGTTTTTTCAAATATAATGAAGGATTAAGGAGAAGATTTACATTTAAATATGAAATTGATAGTTATAATTTTGAAGAATTAATGCAGATATTTGAATTAAAAGCTAGAAAAGAGGAATGGTCTCTATTTTATGATAAAGATGATTTATCAGATGAAGAGGTTGTTAAAATGAGAGATGAATTAAAAGCATTTTTTAGTAAAAATTATAGAGCATTTCCAAATTATGGAGGGGATATTGAAACTCTTTTATTGCAATCTAAAATAGCTCATTCAAGAAATCTTGTTCCTGTTGAAGAAAAAAGAGTATTAACAATGGATAATATTAAAACAGGTTTTGCATCTTTTAGTAGTAATAGAAAAAATGATGATACTAGTAAATCAGGTAATAAATATAATACAAGTGGTATGTATGAAGTTAAATAGATATTAGTATTTTTTTATAAAAATTTGAAGAATATAATACAAATATACTCATTTATATTATTATATTATCCTATATGATGAAATCTATTATAAAACCGATATTAAGACCATTATATAATCATTATACTGCAGGGGAAAATATTAAAAGTTTAGAAAGAAAAATTGTAGAATTAAGAAAGAAAAATTTATATCCAATACCGGATTTTATTAAAGAAAAAGCTAAAACAAAAGAAGATATTGATGGTATAATTACAGAATATAAAAAATTATCATCTAGCAATACCTTTAAACATATTGCATTAAAATTATCATCATTTAATTTTGAATATGATAAAATAGATAATGTAATAAATAATTTAATATTAAATGGTAAAATAGTATTAATTGATGCAGAAGAGGTAGCTGTTCAAGATAAAATAAACGAATATACTAATGATTTTATAAAAAAATATAATATAAAAGAAGCTAATATTTTCAAAACATATCAGATGTACAGAAAAGATTCTTTAGCTACATTAAATAAAGATATAGCTATATTTAAATTTTTAGGTGTTAAATTAGTACGTGGAGCATATTATAAAACTGATTTAGAAACAAATAAATTATATATTAATAAAAAGGATACAGATAATGATTTTAATGATGCTATGTATATATTAATTAATTATCATATAGATAGTTTTATATGTACACATAATAAAAAAGATATTAATATGTTAATTAGATTCGCTTCTTGGTCGAAAGCTTATGATACATCCAATATTTATCATGCATCTTTGTATGGATTTATTAATGATGAAACTAATGAATTAATAGAAGCGAATATAAAAACATATAAATATTTACCATATGGTTTAATGCAAGATGCAATACCTTATTTGTCAAGGAGATTGGAAGAAAATCCACAAGTAATAAAATATTTATTTTAATTTACATAAATATTGAATTTTATTAGTTTAATTTATTAACATAATGATTATTTTACTGTTTAATTTGGACTTTTAATACTTTTTTATTTTATAAAAAAGTATTAAAACCAATATTAAATCTGTAAAAATAGGGAATATTTAATTTAGAATCTTTAAATCTTTTTCACTAGTGAAAAAGATTGAAGAGTCTAAATTAAACAGTCCCTATATGATAATAAAAATGGATAATATTATTGGTTCAAATGATATATTAGTATATGCTATAAATTATAATTATTATAAGATAATACATGGTTATAATCAATTACCGTATGGTGATTATAAAAATAAAAATAATAAAAAAATAAATACAAATGTGACTGATATACCAGAAGATGTCTATAAAAATATTGAAAAATAATCTTTTGTCTATTAATATTTCCATAATATTAGTCATAATTATAATGGGTTCATGTATTTCTGTTTCAAGAAAAGAATTTGTTAATGAAGGTATGCAAAATTTTAAATTAGCTAATCCAAAGGGAATATGTGATGATGACGGTGATAAAGCATCTGATTCTGTTATTGAAAATTCATTGAATATGTTATATAATTCTATAATATTAAAAAAACACGGTGATTATTCAAATTTAAGGATCAATCCTTATTCTTTAAAACAGTATGTCAAAAAGTATTGTAAGTAATAAATATTGATTTTTTTATAGCTATTTAAATAAATACTAATTATTTTATAATATAAATGAATAAAGATGATATTAATTATAAAGAGTTATATGAAAAAGCTCTAGATGAAATAAAGGAATTGAAAGAAAGATTAAAAAAATATACTGCACCAAAAAGAAATAAAAAATTTTATGAAAATCATAAAGAAGATCTATTGATAAGATCAAAAGAGTATAGGAAAACACATGAAATTAAAAAACCAGATCCTGAAAAAATTAAAGAGTATAATAAAAAGGCATATGAAAAAAGAAAACAAAAAATGTTGAAAAAAGTAGATAATAATATAGAGTCTGATAGTAATTAAAATTATGCGCTTAATTATATTTAAAGATTATATATTATATAATAATATAAAAAATGAATAAAATAAAAGGAGATGAATATGAATTATTTGTTTTAAATCATATTAGAAAAACAAATAATGCATGGCTTTGGAATGATATTCCAGAAGAACATTTATTAAAGGCTGGATTGATTCACAGTCAAAATGAATACAGATCAAATAGAATTAAATATTTGGATTCTGATGATATTAATAATCCTTATAGAGATGTTGGAATAGATATTTTAGCATTAAGTAATGATAATAAATATATTTTTGTACAATGTAAGAATGGTTATAAAAATGGCATAACTATTGCAGATCTTGCAGGATTTTCTTATTTAATGTTTCAACATCAATCAAAAGAAGGACATGTTTATTATACATCAAAATTGTCAATACATATAAGAGATAATCATATTAATAAACAAATGCAATTTATTAAATTAACACAGGAAGATAACATAATTAAAATACAACCAAAAAAGTATGAATTATATGATTATCAGAAAGATGCTATTAATAATTTAGAAAAATGGTTTGATGAAGATAGAGATGACAATATTAGAGGAGTGTTAAATTTGCCTTGTGGAACTGGAAAAACTTTAATTAGTAGTCATATTGCTAATAAATATAGAAGTGTTGTAATAATAAGTCCATTAAAACAGTTTGCAGAACAAAATTTAAATAGATTTCTTGAATATTTTCCCAAATTTAAAGGTTTACTTATAGATTCTGAAGGATCAAGAGATATAGAGGAAATAAGTAATTTTATTTGTAAAAATAAAGATAAAAAACTATTATTTAGTGCAACATATAAATCAATTGATATTGTAAATCAATTAACAGAATATCTTATGCATGATCCTCTAATTATAATAGATGAATATCATAATTTAAGCAAAAATAATATGATGAATAAGGATGATGAAATGAATAAATTATTAGTTTCTTGTCATAAAATTCTATTTTTATCAGCAACACCGAGAATATATGAATTAGAAAATACAGAATATAAAAATGATGATTTTTCTGAAATATTTGGAGGTATTGCTCATAAATTGTCCTTTTCAGATGCCATAAAAAATAAATATATATGTGATTATAAAATATTTTTACCACTTGTTGATGAAGATTATGATAGTATTTATGATTATATACAAAAAGAAATTAATATTAAAAAAATAGATGATAAATTAAAAGCAAAATGTATATTTTTATTAAAATGTATGTTATATCATGGTACTAAAAAATGTATTGTATATCTTGAAAGTATAAAAGAAATAGAATTATTTAAAAGTGCATTAAAAGAATTAGATAAATTTTATTGTACTAATTTGTTGATATATACATTGTCTTCTAATGATTTTCATTCAAATGATAAAAATAATTTTGAATATAATAGTAGAGAATGGAAATTAAATAAATTTCAGAATGTAACAAAACCAACTGTTATATTATCTGTTCAAATTCTGGATGAATGTATAGATGTTCCAAGTTGTGATAGTATTTATATTGCTCATACTACAACTAGTAAGATTAGAACAGTACAACGTATGTGTAGATGTTTAAGGAAAGATAATAATAATCCTAATAAAATTGGTCATGTATATTTATGGTGTACTAAGTATGATGATATATTAGAAACAATATCAGGTATAAAAGAATATGATATTGATTATATCAGTAAAATTCGATTTGAAAAGGCCGGATTGATAAGTAATGATGATAAAGTGGATTATGACAAGGAAAAAAATGAAGAGAAATTAATTAATAGGTGGTTTGTTGGTGTTAAAGAATTTAAATATGAAAAATGGGAAGAAACATTACAAAAAGTAATAGATTATATTGATAAATATGGAAAAAGACCATCAGATCACAGTAGTGATAATAATATACATATACTTGGTATGTGGATTAGTAGACAATTATGCTATTATAAAAAGAATATAGGGATGATGAAAAATAAAATATATAAAGAGAAATGGGAAAATTTTATTCAAGAATATAAACAATATTTTATATCACATGAAGAAAATTGGAGAGATACATTAAAAAAAGTATTAGAATATATTAATAAATATAATAAGAGACCTTCTAGAGCAATAAATAATGATAAGAATATTATATTTTTAGCAACATGGATATCTAGACAGAATTCTTATTATAGAGATAAAACAAATATTATGAAAAATGATATAATAAAAAAAGAATGGGAAAATATTATTAATGATATTAAATATAAAAAATTTTTTATTAGTTCTGATATATTGTGGATCGATACATTAAATAGTGTTATTAATTATATTAAAAAAAATAATAAAAGACCTACTGTGCGTGATAAAAATAAAAACATAAAAATATTAGGTTGTTGGATTAATACACAAGTAGTTAATTATAAAAGAAAAATTAAAATAATGAAAAATAAAAATATATGTAAATTATGGGAAGATTTTATTACAAAATATAATAAATATTTTATGACAGATGAAGAAAAATGGTTTAATACATTAAAAATAATAGAAAAATATATTATAAAAAATAAAAAACGACCATTATGTAATAATAAAAATGATAAATACAATAAATTAGGAATGTGGTTATTAATACAAAAACAAAAATACATACAAGGTATAAATTTAATGAAAAATATTAAAATACGTAATGAATGGGAAAAATTTAATATAACATATAAAGAATATCTTTAATTCTTTTCCTTTGATATAGTTTTTTTATATAATAATAAAACTTCCATAAGAACATCATTTGGATCATCATTTTTTCTTTTAACAAAAAATTCTGGATTGTTTTGATACATATCAATACAAAAATTCATTATATATGATTTCTTTGATATACTTTTACTGTGACGCATTATAAAAGCAGTACTCTTAATAGAATTTAATATATTAGTCTTTATAATTTTTTCATTCTTAGGGGCTCGTTTTGTAGTTTCCTTCAATAGGGAAGATATAAAATAGAGATTAGCAGAATAGGTCCTAAAGTCCTTAGCGGAATAGGATTGACCCATATATTGTTGTATATAATCATTTATATCGACATCAGTAATGTTTTTAATATTATCATTCTCATCAATATATTTAAATAAAAAGGGACCCTCAAGTTTCATTAACATTGTTAAATGTTCACTTATGTTTTGATTAGTTAAACTATATGTTACGCGTTTATTTGATTTTGCTTTGAAATTAAATTGTATATTGTTACCAGTGATTTTAACATGTTTTTTCTTAAGAGATGAGGCACCTGAACTACCATTTTGGGCTGTGTAACACCTTTTACCAATACGCAGATTGAGCTTCTTAATTAATAATACCACCGTTGATATAACCTTAAATTTATCATATGGATTAAGATGCTGATGTGTTCGTAATATTTTCTCTAATTTTGGTAAATCTTTTATAAAATCTATAATATTTAAAAATTTATCCTTTTCCGCTTCTTTGATATGATGTTCATTATATTTATACTGTTTTCTATTTTTGATGTCCGTTCCAACACATTGTATATCAGATGTAGCCTTTCTACTGACCCATACATCTATCCAAGCAGGTGGTATTTTCAATGCATTTATTCTTTTCATATCACCTGCAGAAACAGGCTTATTATTATCAATATAGTAATAAACAAATGTTTTTCCTTCTTTCTTACGTGCAATACCATCATTATAATGTACAATATCATATGATTCAGCTCTCTCACCACCATTTTGAACAATATTGTTATCCACTTGTATATTATTTCCACCTAATTGTACATTATTTATATTAATATTATGTTTATATTCTTTATACATTGATTTAATATTATTGAGAAAATCTAATATATCACTCATTATATAATCCTAAATGTGAAAAAAAAATAAACTATTACTAAAAATTTATCTTAATTAAAATGATAAAAAAATATTATTTAGTGCTGTTTAATAGAAGCTTATTACTTTTTTCACAAAAAAAGTATTATAATTTAATAAATTGGTAATTTTTATAAATTTGATATAAATTATTAATAAATCAAATTTATACACTTATAACCTACAAATATTTTTAATAATTTATAAAATTAATTTAAATGTTATCATATAAATCTTTTTTATATTTTTGTTCTATAATAAATATATTTACATCAAAAATCCAAAGAATTTATCTTTAATATATCACTTTTAAATGTAACAAGTAACCAATAAATTCTATTATATTAGAAAATAATCTATTGTTATACATTTAATAACAATAAAAAACAGTAATAAATATGATATAAATATGATATAAGTAATAAGCTTCTATTAAAAAATATTTTTACAAAAAAAAGTAACTGATCCTATAATTGCGATAAATAGACCAGTCATACATATCATAGTTGGTATTGGTGTATCATAAATATTTGTTTGATCAGTAGTTAATGATCTAGTATCAATTTCAATACTAGAATTATCTGTAGAAAATTTATAAGGTAGATTTGGACCAATAAAAATAACTTTTAAAGAAGACATAATAATAATTATAATAAATCAATAGTTTTATTATATATATAATTTTCAATATTTTATGATAATACGAAAAAATTGAAAAAAATAGTTTAGCATATAATAGATTTAAATAAAAAAGAATATATATAACTCAATTATATGAAAAGAAATAGAAATGATAATGATGATAATGATAGTAATGATTCTTTTTTAGATAGAGGATATAAAGAAACAACAAATAAATATGTATCAAATAATAATAAAAGAAAAAGAACTGAATCAATTGATAAAAAGGATGATAAGTTATTAGATAATATAGATAAGGAAATGTTTGATAGAGAGATAACAATTGATAAAATATTAAAACTTAACTTATCAATGGAGGATAATATATGGTTTTCAGAGAGAATAAATATTTTAAATAATATGGAATTTGATACTGTAGAAAGATTAGAATTAAAAACACTTATATATGAAAAATATAAAAATGTAATGAATCCAGAATTTGGCAAATTGAAGAAATTACAAGATGAATCTGGTGATATGAATGAAATTACAACAAGAATATTAAATTCAAATCATTCAGATTATGTAAAAACAATTTTATATAGAAAATATATGCATGCTACTGATTCCGGTTCTACAGATGAATATTTTAAAGTTATAGAATGGATTGATTGTGTATTACAGGTACCAACTGAAATAAAAACAAATTTTAATGAAATGAAAGTTGATGAAAGACTAGAAAAATTTTGGCATTCTATTAATAATCACGTATATGGCCTAAAACATGTTAAAGAAAAATTATTGGAAACAATGTGTGCTATGTTATTAAATAGAAAAAACTTTGGTAAAATTATAACTTTGTGTGGTCCACCTGGTGTTGGTAAATCATCAATTGGCATCGCTATTGCAGAAGCATTTGATATGCCATTTGATCAGATATCTTTATCTGATATAAATGATGCTAGTGTACTTGTCGGGCATTCACCAACATATGTAGGAGCAAGATCAGGAGTATTTATTGATATATTAAAAAGAAATAGACAATTAGATAGTGTAATACTATTGGATGAGATAGATAAGATTTCTGTTTCTGAAGAAGGTGCTACTATTTCATCAAAACTATTAAAAATATTAGATAAAGTTCAAAATAAAAGATTCAATGATGCATATATGCCAGAAATTGATATTGATATGTCAAATATAATATTTATTGTAACTGCAAATGATCAAAGTAAAATTCCTGAACCATTGCGAGATAGATTGAATATAATTAATATTGATGGATATGATATTGAAGATAAAGTAGCTATAGCAAAAACACATATGATAGATAGAATAACAAGTAATCTTGGATTTCCAAAAAATGCAATAGTAATGTCAGATGATATTATAAAATATATAATAACAAATAAAATAGAACAAACTCCTGGTGTTCGTGGATTAGAAAGAGCATTAGAACAATTATTTGAAAGATTGGCAGTAATAACACATCTTAAAAATGATAAAATAGAATTGTCATATAAAATGAGTAAACTCAAATTTCCAATTGTAATAAATAAACAACATATTGACATGTTAATTAAGATTTAAATATTCTCTATAATATATTATGAATTATTATTTTACTGTTTAATTTGGACATTTAATACCTTTTTATTTTATAAAAAAGTATTAAAAAATAATAATATTCAAATGTATTATTTTATTTAATCTTTAATATCAATTATTGTATCAAAACTTTTATCTATTTTATCTTGATTTAATACATTAAGCATATCTAATGTAATTGGGTTATCATCTATTAATAATAAATCATTACTATCAAATATTGTTTTTTCATCTTTATTATATTTATAAACTTGATATGATCCTATTTTTTTATTTATTGATATATTAACAGGTACATAACCAATTAATTCAATTTTATCATTATAATTACATAATCCAATATCATATATATATTTTATACTATCCTTAATATAATATGAACAATATCCATTATAATCATCATCACATAAACATTGGAATGCTTTTGATTTATATTCGGAAATGGTATCAGCATATAATGGTGATTCTGCTGGATTTTGTGCATAAATTTTTATAGGTAATATAATTTTATATATTCCAATATAGACAATATTTATTTGGGATAATTTATGATCTAAAGCAAAACTAGAACAATTATCGTATGTAGTATTGAAAAATTTGATTCTTTTACTATGATCAGCATACGATATAGGCGTAGATATATCTAAATTATTAAATAAACTATTACCATGAAATAAATATGTTTCATTTGATAATATAATTGTTTTTATATTAGATATATCATCTTTATGATATTCAATAAGGCATTTTGGAACTGTTCCACCAATTATATTTTTTAGATTAATATATTTATTTTTGTATTTTAAATATTTATTTTTATAATTAATCATTATATATATTATATTATTAAAATTTTATTTTTTTAGGTATTCTAAGATAATTCTCCTTACATCAAATTATTATTGTGTAAAATTATAATTTGAATTAGACAATTTTAGATACCAACTCGATGTTTCTTTAAAAAAATAAGCTAATTGTCTCTAAATATTGTAGATTTAAATTAGTAGCTCTCCTTAAAATTGAAAATTAAGAGAGAATAGATATAAGCGTCTGTTTAATTTTTAAAATAGATACAAAAAGTATGAATATTAATCATATAATTTCGGATAAAGTAACAAATAGCTAAATTAAACAGTTCCTATATTATTATAAATACACTATAATTATTATTAATATTATAATAATCAATTTTTATATCAATTAAAATATATATGGAATATAAACAAAAATATCTAAAATATAAAAATAAATATTTAATATTAAAAAAACAGATGGGTGGAATGATGAGATATCATTCAAGTAATGAAGTATTTAAATATAAAATAGATAATAAGGTAAATTATCCAACATTAGCATTATTTAATGTAAATGATTATCCAATAAATTATGATCCAACTAAAGAACCATCAATAATACAAAGTGACAAACATATTGTAACATTTAGATATCCTACTATAGATCCAATTTATACAGATAAATTTTTTGGTCATTATAAATATAAATTTAATTATCAACCATTGTCTCTCGAAATACAAATTGAAAATGATAAAACTAAAAATTTTTTAAGTGATATTGTAGGTAGTTTATTAGGATTAACTAATGATGATACTGAGATAAAAAGAATATTAATTGATATAAAAGAGATAATTATAGTTGATTTTGCAAACTGTATTGGTGTAATTATGAAAAAACTTAGATACTATTCAATTCCCCCAGATAAAATAGTTTATATTATTAAAAATTATTTTAAAACTTTTTTAAATAAAATCAATAAAAATTCAGATTTAATGTGTATAATTGTTGCAAAACCATTAGGTGGTATTAATATAACAACAATTGTAAATGAATTTATAAAAGAAGTTAAAGTTGAAGATAATTTTTTTACAGAGAAATGTATAATTATAGATACATATTATTATAATAGATTAACTGGAGTAGAAAAAATTATTTCAGGTGGAGTTGATGATTTTATATTGTGGGTCTTAACAATTTCTTTGCAAAATTTAGCAATATTTTTTAATTCAACAGTAAAATTATTAACAAATGATGAACAGCAAATTTATAAAAATAGAGGAATTGATAAAAAAACTATATTAACTGATATTTTCCCTGAAGAAGGAATTAGTATAGGCATTAAAATATTAAAATTAGAAAAAGATAGTATTACTGAAATAATAAATAATCATTTAAATAATAATATATATATATTATTAGGTTTATTTTTAAGAGAAACAGTAACATATATTTCAAATGATTATGATTTAAAAGAAGAAACAAAACCATTATATCTAATAAAGTCATATTGGTTAATAGATATATTAGATATTTGCAATACCTATTATAATAATGATATTTATAAACGTATTAATGCACTTAAAGATCCTAAAAATATGTTACCATCTTATAAAATATTGCCATTATGTTTTCCAAAATTAATAGATGATAAACTTTTTATTATGCCAAATTGTTTAAAATTAATATATTATATAAGAATGATGCAAATTATTATGTATGGTAATGAGGAATCATCATATTCATATGATGAGATAATTAGAATATTAACTATTTAATATTTTTTTATTTTAATTTATAATTTTAATATAAATTTTTTCCACTATTGAAAAAAATTTAATAAGTTTTATAATAAAAAGTTGAAAAAATCATATTCTACAAAAATATCTATAAAAACATATTGAAGTTATAGATAAATGCTAAATAGATCACTAACTGGAAAACGTAGATATAGGGAATTAATTTCAACATCACAATTATATAAAATTCCAAATAAAAGAAAATATAATAAATCAAATAATCCTATAGAAATTATACAGATAGAAAATAAAGAAATACCTAAACCAGAAGATGAAGATGATGCAGATGATGATAAAAATGCAAAATTAAAAGGATTAAATTTATTTGGAAGTGGAGATGAAACTGTATATATTAAGGATAATCATATTTATTTTAGGGAGGATGTAACAAGTGAAAGTATAAATAAATTAGTAAGATTAATTGATGATTATAATGATAAAGTTAAAAAAAATAAAAAACATATGATACATTTTGATGAATCTAAATTAGTACCAAAAGAATTATATCTTCATATTTCAAGTTATGGTGGATCATTATTTGATTGTATGATCGGTTATGATGCTATAAAGAACTCTGAGATAGGTATAAACACTATCATAGACGGGTACAGTGCTAGCTGCGGTAGCCTATTGAGTGTTGCTGGTAAAAAGAGATATATGACAAAAAATTCAGTTATATTGATCCACCAGTTGAGTTCATCTTCTTATGGACGATTTCAAGAATTAGAAGATGATTATTTCAATTCAAAGGAATTTATGGAAAGAATAGTAAATATTTATTATGATAATTGTAAAAATAAAATGACAAAAAAAGAAATAAAAGAATATTTGAAACATGATAGATGGTGGAATGTAGATGAAGCAATTAAAAAGGGCTTAGTAGATGAAATATATACTGGTGAAAAATAAAAATCAAACATATATATAAAATCAAACATATATATAAAATAAAACATATATATAAAATCAAACATATATAATACTATACTATTCTATTTAAAAACATAACAAATATATTTATTTATAAAAATGGAACCAAAAACAGTTCAACATTATAATTGGAAATTTGATTATCCGTCTAAATGTTATTTTGAACAATATTCAGAAATGGCTGATACAAGATATTTTAAATCTTCAGATTTACCAATAGAACAGGATGAATTAAAGACACAAATGGATTGTTATAGAAAAGCAGCATCAATACATAGGATTGCAAGATCAGAGGGGAAAAAGATGTTACAACCAAATATAAAATATAAAGATGTTGTTGATACAGTTGAAAAAACTATTTTAAGATGTTTTAAAATTGATCCATTAGATTATTATAAAAATATTGGAAAATATGAATCTGGAATAGCTTTTCCTGTTGGTCTTTCAGTAAACAATATAATGGCCCATGATACTGCCCTTTATGATGATGAAAGAATATTAGACATTGGTGATGTTGTTAAATTAGATATAGGTGTTCATTGTAATGGATATATTATTGATTCTGCATTTACACATATAGTTGGAAATAGTGAATATAATGAAATATATAAACCTCTATTAAATGCAACAGCAGATGCCACCTATTCAGCAATAGCTATGGCTGGCCCAGATGTTAGATTATATGAAATGAGTGAAATAATTAGTGAAATAATATCATCATATGAGATAGAAGATATTAATGGAAATACATGTCAAATAAATCCGGTAAAGGGTTTGGGTGGACATAATGTTTTAAGAAATGAAGTTCATGGTGGTGATTTAATTTTATCATATCCTGATGAAGAACATCAGGAAGGAATGAAAATGAAAGAAAATTGTACATATGCAATAGAAACATACGCTTCTACCGGATTTGGTGATGCGACACAATCTGGTGATCTATCGCATTTTTCATTTAATGAAGATAAAATATATAATAATAAATGGTATAAAAATTATTGTAAGAAATCTGAAACAGGATTTAATAAATGGTTAGAACAAAGAAGAAAATTACCATTTTCTATGACTTGGATTGGTGAATTAGGAGCATTTGATAAAAAAACAGAAAAAGCATTTAGAAATGAATTTAAAGATTTATTAGATACAAATATTTTAATAGGTTATCCACCTTTAGTTGATAATGAAAAATCAAGAACATCACAATTAGAACATACAATATATATAAGAGAAAATGGTGTTGATATTTTATCATTAGGTAGTGATTATTAATTATTTATATATATATATATTATAAATGAGTATTGCAATATTTATACTTATAATAATTGTAATAATAATTATAATATACAATATAAATCAAGAGTATTTTACAAATACTTCAACAGCAAATGAAGCACTACAAACAATATCATCTGTATTTAATAATCAGAATATGACACTTTCTAATTTAACTGCAACTGGTACTATAACTGCAAATAATTCAATTATTAGTTCCGGATCTAATGCAGGATTAATATTTAATGATAGAAGTGGAAGTCCACAATGGTCATGGTATGGTAATGGTACTGCTAATTTATGGAATGGGTCTGGCAATGCTGTTACTATTGATAAAAGTGGAAATATAAATACAAATGGTACTATTAATGCTAATAATTTAAATATTACAGGTACATTAACAATAGGAGGAGTACCTATAACAGCATCAAATGGTACAGTAACAATAGGAGGAAATATTTACTTACATAATAATACAATTACAATTAAGCAAGATAATGATAATGCAGCATATATATATTTTCCAGGTCCAACTAAGTGGATTCCAAATATAAATGTAACAGGAGGGAATCCAAATTTTTATGGTACATTACAAAATAATAATTGTATACCAGTAATGAGATGTTAAAAATTTGATTTATAATATAACAATATAATAAAGATTATATACATAAAATATAAAATGGGAAATACAAGAAGTAAAATTACATTTATATCAAATAAAAAAGAGATAACATTAGATATATCTGATATAAAAACAGTAACATATATAAATACAAAAGAACCTGTAAAAATATATTTATTATCAGGAGAAAGTTTTTTTGTCGATAATTATAAAGATTTTACAAATAGTTTTGAAATATATTCAAGAATAACAATGGATTATAGGGACTGTTTAAATTAAAAGTAGTAAAAAAAACAAAATTAAACAACAAAATAATTTCTATCATAGATTTATAAAACATATGTGGTTTTTTAATAAATATATTACAAATATTATATTTAATGGCTATTCAATAAAAAATAATATTGTAATAACAAATTATCTATTTTACTGTTTAATTTGGACTTTTAATACTTTGTTATTTTATAAAAAAGTATTAAAACCAATATTAAATCTGTAAAAATAGGAAATATTTAATTTAGAATCTTTAAATCTTTTTCACTAGTGAAAAAGATTGAAGAGTCTAAATTAAACAGTCCCTATATAAAATAGACATTAATATACATGATATATATGGTATTTATTTAACAAAACATTATATAAAAATTAATATGAAAGACGTAAGAAAATATGCAATACTGAGTTATAATAAAATTTTTGATAAAAATATCATATACAAAAATTTGATAAATAAATTATTAACTTATGGAAAATTTATAATATTTTAAATAATAAAAATTGAATTATTTACTTTATAAATAACTCAAATATTATATTTTATTTATAAAATTATGGGTTGTATAATATCTAATACAATATCATTTTCAGGATATTGTATTGAGGATGGAAATTGGAAATTATATAATTCTAATAATTATTGTAATTTTGATATTACTATAAATATTAAAGATATAGAAACAATTAGAGATTATATATTTCCTGAATTACATTTAAAATCAGGTAAAAAATTAGTAATATTAAGATATACAAGTAAATATAATTATGATAGATATTATGATACAAATAAAATATTATATAAATGTGGCATAACAACATATTTTAATAAAATTAAGCCAAATATTCTTGAATTTTATGGAGGTGAATTAAAAAATGGAGATTTGGTTAGATTTGAAGATCATTATATAATTTATATAGATTTTAAGGATATTGAATCAATAAATTTAATTGATAATAAGGAATATGTTCAATTAATAACAAAAACAAGAATCATTTTTGGAATATTAGAATATAATAAAATTAAGGATAAAAATAGTATATATAATATACTTAATTATTTAATAGAATCTAAAAAATATTTAATAAAAACGAAAATGAATTCAATACAAGTAATAACATATGATTATAAATTATTTGAAAAAAGAGCTATAACAATTATTGGATCAAAATATAATAATGGTATTTGCAAAGATTTTTTAGAAATTGAATTACAAATTGATGATATTAAATTAATAGAATCAGTACAATCAGTACGAATGACGTATGAAATATCAAAACCAATATTTTTAACAGTAATTCTTAATTCAAATGAAAAATATGGGGTTTTTTCTTATAAAGGAGAATATTGTCACAAAAAAATATATGATAAATTAATAATTGATTGTCAATAATTAGTTGTTAATGAATTAAAAAGACTTTTCATAGATTCTTCAAAATATTTTGTATCATTTATATAATCATCATATCCTTTTTCAATTAATTTCCATTTATCTTCTAAATTGATATCAATCACTTTTTTTATTTCTGTATATAATGTTTCTTCATTAATTATACATAAATCTGCTCCATTTCTTTTTTTTTCGATTTTATCGCAATTTATTAATATACCACTATCATTACTTATTAATTCATTCATTGGAGGTAAATTAGATGTTATAACAAGAGATTTTAATTTTCTACCTTCATTAATATAATGACCAAATCCTTCAACAATACTTGGACATAAATGTATTCCTATTCTATTTTTAATTTCAACATATTTATCATAAGGTAATAAATAATTATATAATAAAATATTTGATGGTTTTTTATTACCCAATATATTTTTAATATTTCTATAGCATTGTTCAACACATGTTATTGTTATTAATGGAAGTTCAGGATGATTTATCCAACATTTAATAATAGAATCTGTTTGTTTCCAATGATGTTCACCTGCAGAATGTAAAAAAGCATTCCATATTTTTTCAGTTTTTATTATAGGAAAATTAGTTGTAAATTTAATTAAAATAACAGAATATTTAAAATTATATATTTCTTTTAAATTAGTAGCCCAATCAAAACCTATTTGGTTTCTTGCTAAAATATAATCTATTTCATGTAATACAAATTTATCTTCATCTTTTTGCATAAATAGTTCATGATTTATCATAAACATTTTTATTTTTGCGAATTTTAATATATTTTTATTAGTGTTGCTAACATAAATATGTACATCATCTATATCATTTAGTTTATCATTTTCAGAACTAATTATAATATTATAATTGTTATCTATTTTTTCCAATACTGATTTAAATATATTAGCATCAGCATCCAATCCTTTTGTATTATATGGTTTTATTATACGAATTTGCATATATAATATTATATTATTTAAAATAAAAAAAGTTGATTTTAAATATATATGATAATATTTAAAATAGTAAAAAAATTAAAAATGATAAGTTTTGAATTACTATTTATAATTATATTTATATTTA
>Ga0209085_1000828_pt1 | contig 21061 bp, 22 predicted proteins | sample C_131016_EF_Meta_FD_187310 | JGI IMG/M metagenome (GOLD analysis project Ga0209085, IMG submission 187310) | Freshwater microbial communities from Lake Croche, Canada to study carbon cycling - C_131016_EF_MetaG (SPAdes) (version 2) | ecosystem: Environmental > Aquatic > Freshwater > Lake...
GCTCTCCAACGCCAATTACGCCAAAAGCTCCTCCAATGTAGTCGCCGCTTGGCAAACCATCTCGTCGATCGAAGGGGCCTGGGCACCCACCTTTTCGACCATTCCGGGTTACGAAAAATTCACCCCAGAGGTCGGTGTTCGCACCTCCTTCTTTAACTACTTCAGCCAGGAAGAGCCGGCCCTATCGAGCAACTCCACTGGAAATTATGATCTCGGCCTAGCCCAAGACTTTATGCTGATGAATGTGTTTTTTCGTGCGAACCAGCAGGTCACCGACGAGCTGAGCGTCGGACTCTCCGTGGACGTAAACGGATACTTTTTCCTGAACACTCCATCAGAGCGATACGCTGTAGCCGGGGAAGCGGAAACCAATTTTCTTAATGAAATCACCTGCGCATATAGCTCGAACTATTTTCATGCCTTTACAGACACCCAAGCCGTAACGCTTAGCTGGCGTGCCTCCTATGTTTTTTCTAACCCTTCCTATTTTACGAGGACTGACAACAGCCTCACCGGCTCTTATCTGCTCTCTCTAACCGATAAAATCAGCCTAAGCCCGTTTGCTTCCTATCGCTTGGCTTACTATACCGATGCCCAGTCAGCTCCCAGCGGTTCCGATAGCAGCGGAAACGCCCAAAACGGATTTTATCGACGCCTCGATCAGCAATATACGCTCGGCTTGGGGTTAAATTTTGCCCTGACCCCGCAGTTGGGAACCGGCCTGAATTTCAATTACTCGAAAAGCGACAGCACTAGCCGGATCGCCGAAACCGGCGATTTTGTCAATCTGACCGCAGGAGCCAACTGGTCGATGACCTATAAATTTTCCGAAAAAGAGTTTGTCGTCGAACAGAACTCCGAATGCTTAGGCCCCTACGTCCGCACCGATCTCGGGTTCGGATTCGTGAACAATCTAGAAAGCTCCCAAACCCTCACCGGCACAGTCCTTCCCGGCGTTACCGGCACTTTGGCCAACCCCTCCATCTCCATTAACCCTGGGGTTCGTTTTGATGTCACCCCAGGCTTTAATTTCACCGACTGGCTGGGAGTCGAACTTTCCGGAGGCATTCTTTACAACGGCCTCGATCATCTCAACGGAAACGGCACCCTCAATCTCGATGGGGGAACCGAAGTGATTGGGGACGGCGGCCTCAGTTTGACCGGCCGATATATCCAAGTTCCCGTTCTTCTTTCATCCGTCTTTCGTTGGCCCGGTCAAGGTCGCTGGAAACCCTATTTATCCACAGGCTTTGGATTTGCTTATAGCCAACTCCAAATCACCCAAATCGATAACACCCAAACCTCTGATCAGTTCGAAGAGGCTTACTCTCCCGCCTTTTCCGTTGGCTCCGGATTCATCTGGCAAGTCTCCGACGGCGTGGATTTCGATGTCGCCTACAAACTCCTCGGCCTGATCAACCCATCTTACGCAGGGCTTCAAGCAGGCGTACCCCTCTCCAACTCGGTCCAGTTCGGAATCAACGTCCGCTTCTGAAAGCCCTGCTTCAAATCTGAAAATCTTTTTTCCTGCCCCTGCTCGTCACAACCCACTTTTTTCCTCTAGAATCTGATTGATGTCCTCTTCCCCACTTACCGCCCGGGTTCTTCAACTCAACTCCCGACTTCAAGGGGGCGGAACCGATACCCAGTGCCTCGCTCTTTCCCAAGGCCTTTCCCATCTGGGCTGGACGATCGAAATGGCAGGCCCCATCGATGCTCCTCTTTCCCCCTCCGCCCAAAAATTCAACTTCCATCCGCTTCCCCGCTTTCGACCACACCAAATCCTCGCCCTCGCCGGAGTTCTCCGTCGAACAAAACCCAGGATTCTCCACGCTCACCATGGCGACGACTATTGGACTGCCCTTCTTGCCTCCCGACTCGTTGACCCCCACCCCCTCGTGATCTTCTCACGGCATCTTGCCAAAAGCCCCCGATCCCCCATCAGCCGAAAACATCTCTTTTCGCAAGCGGACGCCATCATCGCCGTCTCTTCCTTTGTTGCCCAAGTCCTTCTCCAAGGACACGACGACCCAGCCTCTCCTGTAAAGGAACGACATCATCGATCCCCCTGCGTTATTTCCCCTAAAAAACTCCATGTCATTCATACCGGAATCGATACCTCCCTTTTTCGCCCCTTGGGCTCTTCCTTCACTTCCACCGCCCGACATCGAATCAGCCTAAACAAGAACGAACTCGTCTTTGGTGTTGTCGGTGGATTCGATCTTCCCGTCGGAAAAGGGCAAAGAGTTTTTCTTAAGGCCGCTCAAATAGTCATGCGTCGTCTCCCCCACGCCCGCTTTCTTCTCGCAGGATCAGGCACGATGGATGCTCTTCTCCGAGACGACATTCGCCACCTCGGTTTAGAAGATCGCGCTCGTCTCATCGGCCAGCAACCCGATCCTGTATCTCTTCACCACGCACTCGACTGCCTTGTTCACCCCCAAATCGCAACCGAAGCCTTTCCCTCTGTTGTTCTCGAAGCCCACGCTTGCGGCCGACCTGTCCTAGCTTCCGAGCTCGATGGAATTCCCGAAACCTGGGCCATCGGCAAACTCGGCCAGCTTGTTCGTCCAGGAGATGCGAACGACCTCGCTCACGCCATGATCACCGCTTCAGAAAATCCCGCGCCCACACCCACGGAACAAATGAACGCCCACGCTCAAGTCGCCGCGCACGCCTCTCTCCCTGTCCAAGCCCAACGCATCGCTGATCTTTATCGCCGATTGATGGCTCGCTGAATAACCCCCCGCCCCAGCATTGGGTCAGAGCCCCACCTTACAAACGTTCCTCGAGCTTGAGATTTTTCCACTTTTCTCTCATTCTTATCACCAATGGCTATCCATAATACTATCCTCGGAACCATTGGCCGGACCCCCCTTGTAAAACTGAGTCGCATCTCCGCAGGCCTTCCAGCCACTGTCGCTGTCAAATGTGAGTTTTTTAACCCTCTCGGAAGCATCAAGGATCGGATTGGCGCGGCGATGATTGAAGCAGGGGAAAAAGACGGAAAAATCACACCCCAAACCACCATCATCGAACCCACCTCAGGCAACACCGGGATCGCCCTCGCTTTCGTTGCCGCCTCCAAAGGATACAAACTCATCCTCACCATGCCGGAAAGCATGAGCCTCGAGCGCCGAACCCTCCTCGCCCTCCTCGGTGCAAAGCTGGAACTCACTCCCGCCGCTGAAGGCATGAAGGGCGCTATCGCTCGGGCCGAAGCCCTTGCCAAGGAAATCCCCGGCTCCTTCATTCCCCAACAATTCAAAAATCCCGCCAACCCCGCCATTCACAAGAAAACCACAGCCGAAGAAATCTGGGCCGATACCGATGGTTCGATCGATATCTTCATTTCTGCCGTCGGCACGGGCGGGACGATCACCGGCGTTTCAGAGGTCATCAAAAGCCGCAAAAAAACTTTCCGGGCTATCGCTGTCGAGCCCAAGGATTCCCCCGTGATCACCCAAACCCGCGCGGGTCAACCCGTCAAACCTGGACCCCACAAGATTCAGGGCACGGGAGCAGGCTTCGTTCCGGACAATCTACACCTCGATATCATCGATGAAGTGATCACCGTGAGTAACGACGACGCATTCGCCATGGCCCGCCGCATCTGCAAGGAAGAAGGCATGCTTGTCGGAATCTCCACCGGCGCCAATGTTCATGTAGCTATGGAGGTCGCAAAACGGCCAGAAAATAAGGGGAAGCTGATTGTCACCATCGGTTGCAGCACGGGAGAACGGTACCTCACCACCGCCCTAGCCGATGAAGCCCGGCGCCTCGTCGGCGGTTGAACCCATGGCGAAAGCCAAGAAATCTCCTCTTCGGGCCATCAAGCCGATCTCGAGCCTGCCGCCGGAAATCCTCGAGCAGGCCGCCCAAGGATGGCTCCAATCCCACGGCATCTCTTCATCCCCCTCCTCACCCAAAGAAACCGAACCCTCTTTTGCCCGTCTCACCGAAAGCCTGAGCCAGGTTTTGAACGAATTACGAACGGAACTGAAGGATCTACGCGCCCGCTTGACGCGACTCGAATCAAAAAAATCTTAAAGAGACAGCAGTAGGCGGATCATATTTTCCCAGCGACGCTCTTCGCCCCGGGCCAACGCCTCGCGGTCTTTCTCAGGAACATCTTGAGCCCTTTCGATCGCCAAAATCCGCTCCTCATGATCCTGTAAAGCTCGACGATACTTCCTCTCCTGCTCGGGTGTTAATTCGACCATGGAGTACCCGTCGGAAAACTTAATCACAACAGGCCGAGACTGATCCCGATTTTCCCAATCCCAAAACTGTCCCATCGGTCTCTTCATCATATGCTGGGTCAAATCGCGTATCATCAAATCGTACGCTTGATCCGATGTTCCTGACGCAGCAGTAACCGGGAGGCTGACAACCCATGTCGTTGCCGTAATGGGCAACACTGCCAGATCTAGCGGCCTCACCACCCAAAAATCGGCGAAAGAGTACATCGTCTCAGGTGGTGTGAAGTAATCACTAGGTGGCACGGCATACAGGCCGCTACTCGCGCATCCCCATGCAAAACCCAATCCGAGAAAAAATCTCTTCACGAATTCAAAATCGACTACAAGACCGAGTGGGTCAACTGCCCCCTACCCTTTGGGGTGAATGGCTTGGGGACAAAGCCGAAGATCTAAGAAGAACCAAACACTCCACATGCGCTGTCCGTGGAAACAGATCGATCGGTTGAAACCACTCCGGCTTCCAGTGATTTGCCCATCCACGGAGATCTCTCGCCAAAGCCGGCGGGTCACACGATAAATAGAGAATCCCCTCAAAAGGCAGGGTCCGATCGAGAAGCCGACGCGCATCCGGACTCAGTCCGCCTCGGGGAGGATTGATCAGACAAAAAGAGCGCCCCTGCCCCAGCTTCGCCAAGCCGTCATCAAATTGATCTTCAAATCGGCCCTGCAAAAGCTCTGCTCCCGGAGCTTCCCTAGCAAAAACAGGTACAGCCGCCGCACTCGATTCCACCGCCACCACCCGAATGCCACGTCGAGATAACGGCCCACTGAAAAATCCCGTGCCTGCATATCCTTCCAAAACCGTTTGCACACCCTCCGGGACCGCACTGACCACCTGCTCCTGCAACAACTTCCCTAATGGACGATTCGCCTGATAAAATGCCTCCCCCCGAACCTCATCCGCTCGAATCGAGTAGTGCGGCCGGGGGCGGGGCCGCTCCCGTAGAACCGCCAGCTTTTGGTTCACATCGTCCGCCGCCAGAAGGCACCGAGGAACATCGACCAGAGTGCGACCGTCTGTTCCCAAAAATCCAATTCGCCCCTCCTGATTGTGCACCGTAATCCGATTCCGATAGCCATAATCGGGCCCCGCCAGTGCAGGACGAATGACTGGATTTTCGATCTTTCCGATCCTCTTCAGTGCCGATTCGATTTGGGCGACTTTCGCCCTGATTTCCGCCGGGTACGCCAAATGTTGGGTCGCACACCCCCCGCACTGTGCAAAAAGAAAACAAGGAGGGACCACCCGGTCGGGAGAAGGCTCGAGCACCTCCAAGAGCCGCCCTCTTGAATAGGTTTTATGAACCTCAGTGAGAACGATTCTTACCTTTTCACCTGGGGCTGTAAAAGGAACGAAAATCACCTGCCCCTCGTGTCGAGCTACTCCATCGCCACCGTAGGCGAGTTCCGAAATTGTGAGCTCGATCGGCTCCGCCGAAAAACCTGCCGAAGGTTTCAGTACCAGTTGTCTTTCAAATCGGCCGGTGGATATTCCTCCACCTGCCCAGTGTCATGCGCCGGCATCTTCATCGATTTCGTTGGAATGAAGAACGTCGCGATTTCCAGTGCTCCCACTCCCGTATCCATGATCATTCGGGACAGTCCTTGCGTGAAGCCAAAGGTGTCTCCATAGGTGCCACCCCCCTCTTGCGTCGCGATATAAGGAGAGTCAAAAAGCTCGGAAACGGAGAGCGTCACGTTGGCCACCCCACGCCCCAACTTTTCCATCATCGTTGGCTTCGGGGGAAGCCGAAGGTCCGCCAGAGCGAGGGCGGGAAAGGCGGAAACCAACAAGCCGAGGGATAGGAATGTTTTCATACCTCCTTACTGCCCTGCCCCGCTCAACCTGCAAGGGGGAAGAAAATTTATGGGGAATAATTTGTGAATGCCGTGGAACGGGCCGAGAGAGTCCGAAACCGTTCGATTACCCCATCCGCTACCCGATCGGCATACTCGCGAAAGATATTCTGCCGCTCCTTCCCTCCGATATTTCGCGTCCCTTCATACGCCCCCGCCTGAATCCATCCATACGTGGTCCGATCATTCATATATGGCCCTTCCACAAATATCACGGGCCCCCGGAAAAGCCGGTTGGCAATCAGGTTTCGGTGCCAAACGTACGGACTGACTCCCGAGGCGGATGCATATCCCGACCCCTCATAGTTTTCCGGCGGGAATCCCCACTTTTTCTGAAATTGCTGCCCAATCGCCATTCCCAAATCCAACTCCTCCGGAGTGCAATTCTCCAAAAGTTTTCGGAAAAGATGAAATTTTTGATCATCATATACCAGCTCGCTTGCCGTGTACGCCCCGTGGGAAAAAAGCACTAGCCGACTGACCGTCGTCAAGCTGGCACGTCCCGCACGCCCCCACGGAGCCGCGTTGAAATGAACACAAACGGTGAAGTCAGGATGCATCTCCTCATTCACCCGCCGGGCCCGAGCCTGAATCTCTGCTGACCGATAAAACAACAACTCCGCATTCCACCGAATCAACCCGTTCATCGAATACCTCGGGGACCGCCGCCCCTTGAAGTCCTGCAGCAGATACTCGATCGCCTCGGGATAAAGATCGTTTGGCCGCAGGGCCGTTGTCGGCGAAAACCCATCGTGCGTCCAAACGACTTTCGCCCCTGCCGCTGTTAGCCTCTCCGCCAGAATTCGGCAGGTCTTCAAATTCAACTCCCCTTCGACCACCGGCCGATCCTGCCCGATTCGGAAGGTTCGTTCCTCAATATCCGCCCAATCTCCTCCAATGTGCCCGGGATCCAAACAGATGACCTGCCCCTGGAGCGGTTTCTCCGGATCTGGCAAAAAGAAAGCCACGGGCCCCCGCTCCTCTTTCCCCTCTGATCCCGCCCACGCCAGATAAAACAACGGCTCCGTTTTGGCGACATCTCGATACAGCCTCACCCCCACATCATCAATCGTCAGATACTTTTCCAAAGCCCCCGACGGGTCAAAAATCCGACGGGCCCTCTTTTGAAACTCCTGCCGCGTAATCGTTCCCTGATACGAATCGAGCAATCGCCACTCTGGAGCCTCCGCCAAAGGGGAAAACAGGAACGGTTTATCCTCCTCTGCCTGCCCTGAAACGGATACGCCCCAAATCATGGCCAAAAAAAAGAAACCTGCTCGGCGAATCATCCCTAAAGAATGAGGCATAATCTATCGCACGCAAGACGCGAGGGGTGGCTTGAGCCAACCGATAATTCTCCATACTCTTTTCCGATGGAAAGCACCCCTTCCCCTGCCCCTCGACCCCCTTGGGATCGATGGGTCGCCGTCGCCATGGTCGGCCTAGCCTCCCTGCTTGCCTCCGGCTGGATCATGCGGGAGCGGCAACTTGCCACCGATCAGGCCGAATCCCGTGAAGACCTGCGCCAGGCGATGCACCGTCTTCAAACCCTCTCTTCCTCCACCGACCAAATTCGAACCGCCTACCTTCAAAGAAAAACCGAACTCGATCTTACGCGAAAGAAGTTAGAACAAGCCAGCACCCGCCCCGCGGACGATCGGTCAAAAAGCCCCTCTGTTTTGGAGGAGGCAAAATCCGGAAAACCTGTCGTCGCCATGGCCGAAAAACTGGCCTCCGCGAAATTACCTGCTTGGGCTGCAATCGAAAAAGCCGATGGGGCCATCCGGATCCTTCCCGGAGTCAGCTTGCCCTCCGGCAACCCGGGGTTTCTTTCCTTCGGTTCTCTCGCTCAAACCCTCGCCACCACAGATCCCGACTGGACTCTCGAACTGATCGCACGTTCCGAGCCGGGCAACGATGCCTGGGAAGTAGCACAGGAACGAAGCGATCTCCTTCTTCGTGCGGCTGAAAAATCCCTCAAAGGTCAACCTGCCCGCCTTCGTCTCCGTCTGGAAGTCTCCAAAGGCCCGCGAATGGAGTGGCGCCTCCAACCTCCTGAACCTTCCCACAAAACCCTCCCCGAACCCAAAGCGGCAAAAAAGTGAGCATGGTCTTTGTCGACGGACACTACTACGCCTACCGCAGCTTTTACGCCATCGCATCCCTTACAAATTCCAAGGGAGAACCCACCAACGCAGCCTACGGTTTTGCCTCCGCTCTTTTGAGAATGGTCGAAGATTTGCACCCGACCCAAGGAGCCGTGATTTTTGACGGGGGAATTCCCGAGGAACGCCTTGCGACCCATCCCGACTATAAGGCAAACCGCAAAGAAACTCCCGAAGCTTTGGAAAAACAGTTCCCCCTGCTTCGCGAAGTGGCCGGTGCCCTGGGTTGGCCCGTCCTTTCGGTCGATCAGGAGGAAGCGGATGATGTCATTGCCAGCTACGTCCACGCCGCAGATGCCAAATCCTGTATCGTTGCCACCAACGACAAGGACCTGATGGTTCTCGTCGCTCAAGGCTGCCAAATCTATCAGCCGCAATCTCAGGGCTTTGCCCTCCTTGGGCCGCCGGAAGTAGAAACCAAGTGGGGCGTTCCCGCGGAAAAAGTACCCGAACTTCTCGCCCTCACAGGAGACTCCGCAGACAATTTTCCGGGCGTTCCGGGGGTGGGCCCCAAAACGGCTGCGAAATGGATTCTTCAGTACGGCACAGCAGAGAAAGTTTTGGCCGCCGCTCCCACCATCCTTCCCGAGCGGTTTCGGCCCATTTTACAAGCCTCCGCCGAAATCGTCCGCCGGAACCGAAAGATGGTCGAACTTCGAACCTCGATTCCACTTCCTCGTTCCGTCAGCGAGCTTTCTCTTTGCCCCGATCCATCCCAGCAAGTGGAGTTATTTCGTCGACTCGAATTCAAACGCTTCACCCGCGAGGCGGAAGCCCGTCTTGCGGCACAAGGCCCCCAACAAGCGGATCTTTTCGGCCGCTGACTTATGAAACCGTCGGTCGAAAATCTCTACGTCCATGTCCCTTTCTGCACTCATCTCTGCCCTTACTGTGATTTCCCGAAAGAACGCCTGGCGGGAAACCGCATGCGAGACTTTTTGCGCGGCTTGCAGGCGGAGTGGGCGTGGGCAGGCGAGGAGTTCGCGATTTCCCCACGTCGGATTTTTTTCGGCGGAGGCACTCCCACCGCTCTTTCCCCATCGCTCCTCCAGGAGTTATTGGAAATCGCCCCATGGGGCCAATCCGAGGAATGGACGGTCGAAGCCAATCCCGACGGCTTTAGCTTCACGAAAGCCTCCCTTCTTCGCGAAGCAGGTGTCACTCGTCTCAGTCTCGGGGTTCAGGCTTTTCGCCCTGCCGATCTTGCGTGGCTCGGTCGTCGACATGACCGCTCCACCATTGCTTCGGCCGTAGCCGTCGTCAGGCAAGCAGGCATTCCCCATCTCAATCTTGATCTTATCTACGGTCTCCCCGATCAGGGTCCCTCCGATTGGCAAGCCACGCTGGAAGAGGCATGTGCTCATCGACCGGATCATCTCTCCGCCTATGTGATTACTCCCGAAGTTGGAACCGAACTGATCCGCCGCATCGAACAGGGAGAGTGGCACCCCGATCCCGATAACGAATCGATTCTTTTTCTGCTCACCCAAAGAATTTTGGAAGCCCACGGATTCTTCGCCTACGAAATTTCCAACTTCGCCCAACCTGGAAAAGAGTGTCGGCATCATCAGGCCATCTGGTCGGGCGAAGATTACTTGGGTCTCGGCCCCGGAGCCGTTTCCACCGTCGCCGGCCGCCGCTGGCGAAATACCCGCGACACGACCCAGTATGCACGCTCTGCCGAAATCGGCCCCCACCCTGTTCACGAAGAGGAGGAAGTCTGCGGCCCCCAGGAGCGCAGAGCGGAGCGGATCCTTTTGGGGCTGCGCACCAGCGCCGGTCTTCCTGAAGATGCGTTGGCTGGGCGGGAAGATTGTCTTTCCGAACTCGTCGCCAAAGGTTGGGGCCGCCGTTGGCAGGGAAAATTTATGCTCACCCCCCGAGGCCGCCTCCGTGCAGACGCGGTTGCTGCTATGCTTCTCTGACCATGGCCCCCGCAATCCTCAGTCGTGGCCTGCGGAAAGTGTACCGAGTCTTTCAAAAGAGTCCGGGATTCGGAGGTGCCGTACGGGGTCTTTTTCATCGCCAATATCAGGAGGTCACAGCAGTCGCTGGGGTTGACCTGGAAATTGCGCCGGGAGAGCTGGTCGGATTCCTCGGACCGAATGGAGCGGGAAAGACTACAACCCTCAAAATGCTCGCCGGATTGCTTCAGCCCAGCGGAGGCACAGCCACCGTGCTGGGCCACATTCCTTGGCAAAGGGAAGAGTCTTTTCGCCGAAAGATTTCCCTGCTCTTGGGGCAAAAGAACCAACTGGTCTGGGACCTCCCCGCACGGGAAAGTTTCGCGCTAAATCGAGCGATCTACCGCGTCGATCCTTCCGAAGCGGCTCGAACGATCGATCATCTCTCCGCTTTGCTTGAAGTTCGAACTCTTCTCGATCAACCGGTTCGTGAACTTTCGCTCGGAGAGCGAATGAAAATGGAGCTGATCGCCGCTCTCTTGCACAAACCCCAAGTCCTCTTTCTCGACGAACCCACTCTCGGTCTCGACGTGGTTTCCCAACACCGGGTGCGTGACTTCCTTCGTCACTTGGTTGCGGAGGAAAAGATCACCACCATTCTCACCAGCCACTACTTGCAGGACATCGAAAGCCTTTGCCGCCGGGTGATCATCATCGATCACGGGCGGGTCATCCATGACGGATCGTGGGAGCAGATCGTCCGCGACTTTTCCGATCGAAAAGAGATTGTCCTGCGCTTCAGCGGTCCGCCTCCCGATCTGCAGGGCTCTGACTGGGGCGAAGTGATCGGAAAAGATGCCGCCACCCTCCGCTTGCGGGTTTCTCTTGCCCAAGCTACCGCCGTCAGCCGCCGCGCGATTGATCTGCCGGGCCTCGAAGACATCCGAATCGAAGCGATGCCTGTCGAGGAAGTGATTCGCCGCGTCTTCGCGGCGTCTTCGAGTCGTTAGCTTCCCCGGCCTGAGAAAACCGCCAAAGCGACCAGCCCAAACCCAAGAGCCGAAGACACGCTCTTCCAAAGCCGGCCCTCCCGCTCTTTCAACTCCGGAACCAGCAGATCAAACCACGCCAAATAAAGGAACGTTCCGCACGTCGCCGCTGCCAGCACCCCGTGCATCATCTCCCATCCCTCCAGATCCACTTTGGACGCAAGCCACGCCCCTCCGGGGCTGGCCAAACTTAAAAGAACCGTCGCTCCAAAAATCTTCCCGGCCGACAGGCCGTACCTTGCAAGAGTAACCGCCAAGGCAAAGGTGTCGGTCGCTTTGTGAAAAAGAATCGCCAAAGCCAGTGCCTCCTGCGACGCACCAGCTTGCACGGAACCCAGGGCCAACCCCTCCAGCAAGGAATGGAAGCCCAACATCCCGCCCAAAATGTAAGGCTTCGCCGCCGTTCCGGAACCGCCGTGAGGATGGCACCCGTGCATTTCCGCGTGGGCATGATGACCTTGTCGATCCAGCCAAAACAAAAAACCCATCGTGCCCCCCATCATCACGAAACCTGGTAACGCTCCCAAGCTTTTCAGGGACTCTGGCCCCAACTCAAAAAGTGCCGTCGCTAAGAAAGCTCCTCCCGCAAACGTCCCGCCCAAACAAAGCCATGAGGTTTTTCCTCCCGCCGCTCGCATCGGCAAAGCCACCAAGCCCCCCCCGATCCCCGCGACAAAAAGAAGAATCAAAAGAACGGAGGAAATCACTCGCTTGATCTAGCCCATTTCCACCCGGATGACGAGCACGTGGAGTTGTCTCTGCTTTTTCCCCGATGCTACAATCCGACATGGTTCACGTGCCCCTGCCGAAAGATTTTCTGATCCGCACGCTGTCAGAAAAGGATTATCCCGAAATCTCGGCCATCTGCGCAAAAGTATACCCGACCGAGCGCCCCTACACCGACGCCGAACTTGCCGCCCACCATCGACTTTTCCCAGAAGGCCAATTCGTCGCGATTCATCAACCCACGGGAGCTGTTGCCGGAGCTCACTTCACCTTAATGATTTGGCTCACTCATTTTCATCTCGATGATCCCTGGGACACCCTGACAGCAGATGGAACATTTCTGGATCATGACCCCACAGGTCACACCCTGTACGGGGCGGATCTGTTTGTTCATCCGGCGTACCAACACCATGGCTTGGGCAGGACGCTCACTTGGGCTGCTCGGAATTTGGTCTCTTCAAAAAAACTCTGGAGAATGGTCGGTGGTAGTCGCCTGCCCGGCTACCACAAGGTTTCGACTCAGTTTTCCCCCGATGAGTACATCACCAAAGTGAAATTTGGCGAAATGACCGATCCCGTGCTGACCGCCCACCTGCATGATGGCTGGGATGCGGTCACGGCGATCCGCGGATACCTGCCCCACGATGTGGAAAGCGAAGGATGGGCAGCCGTCATCCAGTGGGTTAATCAGGCTTGTCCCCCTCCGCCCGATTGGGCGATCTCGAAAGTCCCCCGCAAAAAATAAAATGGCAGTGGAGGGATTTGAACCCCCGACCCAAGGCTTATGAGTCCCTTGCTCTACCAGGCTGAGCTACACTGCCGTAGATACTCCGTTGTACCTCCGCCAAGGCCCTTCGCCAAGCCACGACCTGCCCTGCATTTCTGACAAAATGGGTCGGCGGCCTCCCTCCGAACCGCTAACGCAGAAGGATGCGATTCGCTCGAATCCTCTGGACCGCCCTGAACACCCTACTGTTTGGCTCGAGCTTCCTTTTCGCCGCTTCCTACACCATCCAAAAAGGGGAAACCCTTTATCAGATCGCCAAAAGCCACGACACCTCGGTGGAGGCCATCGTCCGTGCAAACCCCGGCCTCAACCCCCAGCGACTTCACGCCGGCGACATCGTTCAACTCCCTTCCGCCAAAACTCTTCCCACTCCCTCATCAACACCGGCACCGGCCGACCCCTCCTCCCCTAAAGCTTCTTCAACAAAACCTGAATGGGTGAAGATAAAAAAGGGTGACACCTTGGCCAAAATCTCCCGAGACCACGGGGTATCCATCGAAAACCTTCGAAAATGGAACTCCCTGCGCAGCGACACTCTCCACCCCGGCGATCTCATGCGGACCCGACCTCCTGCCAACACGACAAGCGAAACATCTCCCCCAAAATCAAAACCGCTCGCACCCCTTCCTGCTTCCCCTACCCCTCCGCCTCCCAAACTGGTCTTCGTTCCTCCTGTTAAAGCCCAGATCGACTCTGCCAAAGATCATCTCCGCGATTGGGAATACATCGTGGTCCACCACAGTGGCACAAGCGGCGGAAACGCCCGCATCTTCGATGCCTATCACAAAGAGCGTGGAATGGAGAACGGAATGGCATACCACTTCGTCATCGGCAACGGCTCCGACTCTGGCGATGGCCAGATCGAAGTTGGCCAGCGCTGGATCAAACAAATCCAGGGCGGTCACCTCGCGAGCGAAAGCCTGAATGAAATCGCCATCGGCATCTGTCTCGTCGGGGACTTCAGTCACCATCAACCCGACCCTCGCCAAACGGCCGCCCTGATCGAACTCGTCTACACCCTCCGCCAACTTCATCCCTCTCCCCGCCTCAAGTTCCGTTTGCACCGCGAAATCAATACCAAGCCAACCGAATGCCCGGGGAAACTGTTCCCCGCAGCGTTCATTCACGAAACCTTGGATTGAGACTCGCTCGCCAACGGGTGAAACCCCACCCAGACCCGTCGCTCCCGCGGCCCGTCAAACTCGCAAAAATAAATCATCTGCCACGTGCCGAACTTGAGCCGCCCCTTTTCGATCGGCCATGCCAAGTGATTACCCACCATCGCCGCCTTCACATGCGCCGCGGTGTTCCCCTCACCATGCCGATACTCTCGACTTTCCCAAGGCACCGCCTTCTCCAGGGCCACCGCCATGTCCCGCCGCACATCGGGATCCGCCCCTTCCTGGATTGTGACCCCCGCTGTGGTGTGGGGGACCACCACGTGCACCAAGCCATCTCGCCAGCCACGCCGGGCGGCTACCTCCTCCAAGATTTGTGCTAGAGGCACAAATTCGGTATGACTTCGAGTGTTGATGACCACTTCTTCCAGCATCGGGGGCATATGATTGTCGTAACAGGTGGAACCGGTTTTGTCGGGCGCGAAATTTGTCGTGCTCTTCGTACCGAAGGCCTTCCTGTCCGGGCCATCGCCCGCACCCCCTCCCCCGATCTCCCCACCGACGTGGAATTTTTCCCCGCTGACATCACCCAACCGGCCTCCCTCCGCCACGCCTTTCAAAATGCCCAAGCTGTTATCCACACCGTCGGAATCATCCGGGAACATCGCTCTCAAACCTTTTCCCGTGTTCATCTTCAAGGAACCGCCCATGTAGTGGCCGCCGCCCGTGCCGCTGCCGTCCCTCGCTTCCTTCACATCAGCGCTCTCGGGACCCGTCCACACGCCGCCTCCCACTACCATCAAACGAAATGGGGAGCCGAGGAAATTGTTCGGAACAGCGGTCTGGCCGCCACCATATTCCGTCCCTCCCTCGTCTACGGCAAAGGGGATGCTTCCACCACTCAACTCGCCAACCTCCTTCGCCCACCGCTCTCATGGCTCTCGGGCGGCTTCCTCCCCATTCCTGGAGGAGCCGATGTGACTCTTTGCCCCGTCGCTGTTGCTGCCGTTGCAGATGCGGTCGTCCGTTCCCTCGGCCAAGCGGCAGCTGTAGGGCAAACTTTCGATCTTTGCGGCCCCTCCACCACCCTTCGTGAACTCGCCCTTGAGATTGCGCACGCTCTCGGACTCCAACCCACCTGGGTGGAAAATTCCCCCGATGTAATTCTCGCGACCCTACCGTGGCTCTGGTTGACCCGAAAAAAACCCATTCTGTTCCCTGTCCCCTTAAAACTTTGCCGCCTTGCGGCTGCCGTCGCCGAACGCATCCTTCCTTGCCCCCCACTCACCACCGACCAAATTATCATGCTCGAAGAAGGCCAGGTTGGGGATTCCCTGCCTGCTCGCCAACTCCTCGGTTTTCATACTCCGCACCTTTCTCAAGGACTGGCCTCCTATCTTGCCCCCCGAGCGGGCGGAGCCGCCGACCGCCGATCGTGAGCGAAGCGATCCGTACCGCCCGGATTCGGCGCGTTCTCCTGACCGCACTCGGTTGCAACCTTCTCCTCGCCGGCCTGAAATTTACCATCGGATGGCGCCTCGGAAGCCTCGGAGTTCTTTCCGATGCCGTGCACTCCCTTCTCGACGGTGCCGCAAGTGTCATCGCCCTCATCGGGATCACTGCAGCCGCTCGGCCACCCGATCCCGAACATCCGTACGGCCACCGAAAATTTGAAATTCTCACCACCATAGTCGTCGCGGGTCTTCTCTTTCTCAGTGCCTGGGAAATTCTTGGTGCTGCTGTCTCACGCCTAGTCCACCAAGCCCCCGCCCCACACTTTAACTGGGTTGCCGTCGCCCTTCTAGGCATCGGCATCCTAATCAATACCCTCCTCTCCAACTGGGAGAAACGCGCCGGCCTCGAGGTCTCCAGCCCCCTCCTGCTCGCTGATGCCGCCCACACCCGAACTGACGTCTACTCTTCCTTTCTCGCCATTGCCTCTGTCGGAAGCGGTGCCTTCGGGTTGCCCTGGCTCGATCCCCTCCTTGCCATCGGCATTGTCCTTTTCCTCGGCCGTGCCATCTACGAAATTTTTCTCGAAGGCGTCAAAGTTGTCTCCGATGCCACCCGCCTCGATCCCGCCCTCATCCGTTCCGTTGCCGAAAAAGTCGAAGGAGTTCGGGGAGCTCATGCCATCCGATCCCACGGCATGCAAAACGACATCCACATTGATCTTCATATCCAGGTGGCCGATCAACTGACCGCCCGCCAAGTCTTCGAAATCGAAAACCGCGTCAACCAAGCGCTCCGCGACTCCTTTCCGGGAGTGACCCATGTCGCCCTCCGCCACGAACCGGGGGATCTCCCGCTCGAGCCCGATGCCTGATCTTTCTTCCACCCGCCTCCATCTCGAGGCCGGCCTTCGGGAAAATCGCTTGGCTGGCTACTCCCTCGCCGGCTACTCCTCAGGCCATTTTTTCTCCCTTCACGGAGGATCCGTCTCCGCCCCCTCCCAATCGGTACCTTGGTACTCCGCAGGAAAACCGATCACCGCTATCGGCGTTCTCCAGATCCTGTCCTGCAATCCCAGCCTCACCCCTCTTCCTATGGAGAAAACATTTCCCGAACTTAAACAAACCTACGTTGGCAGTCTGAGCCTCGAGGCAATTCTCACCCACCGCACCGGATTGCGTTTCCCCAATCTCCCCATCCAAGAATCAGAAAAAGAAATCTTTGCAATTCTTGCCAGCAGCCAACCACAGGACTTCTCCCTTCGCCCAGGCCAAGCCGCCTACGATCCTCGGGGGGGTTGGTGGCTCCTGGGCCAATGGATCTCTCGGCAAACCAGTCAGCCTTGGGCCGATTTTCTTCGTGAAAACGTTCTTCAACATGCAGGCGCGTCGACCATGTTTTTTGCGAATGCGAATCAATCCTCCGATATTCCTATGACTGAGAAACGTGGCGATAGCTGGGTCCCCGTTCCCCCCGCCTACGGACCCGGCGGAGGCCTTTGTGGTTCAGCGGCCGATTTGGCTCTCCTCTATCAAGCCCTTCTTTGTGGCGGCACCTCCCCCACAACCAAAAAAACTCTCCTCGACTCTTCCTCCCTTGAGAAATTGATCCGCCGCTGGCGCGAGGGGGAACTCGACATGACCTTTGGACATGTCGTCGATTTTGGCCTTGGCGTCATCCTCGACAGCAATCGCTACGGATCTACCACCGTTCCATACGGTTTTGGCACCACCTCTTCGGAAAAAAGCTACGGTCACGGTGGAGCCCGCTCCTCCATCGCTTTTGCTGACCCGGAAAATCATTTGGCAGTGGCAATTTGTCTTGTGGGGCTTATGCCTGAAAACATCCATCAACCCCGCATGCGCGGCCTCCTCGATCAGCTCCGCTCCGATCTAGCCTAATTTTTTTTTCCTCTTAGCCTCGGGAAATGGCACAAGGCAGGATGGCATGGCTCGATGTCACAAAAGGTTGGGCCATTCTTTGGGTCGTCTATTTCCACTCTTTCACCTGCTGGATCAAACCCCCCTCGCCGATCGAATCCGGATTTTTTCAAAAAGTCGCCCAGCCTGAACTGTGGACCACCCCCTTTTCAATTTTCCTTTCCCTCGCCCGGACTCTTGGAATCGGCCTGTCCCAACTCGGCTTCCATGCGGTAGGCCTTTTTCTAGTCGCCAGCGGCTTTGTCCTCGCCCAGTCCGCCACGCGTACCATCACGAAAAAGGGAGAGGTACGCTGGAGTTCATGGATCATGAGTCGCCTCGCTCGGCTGTACCCGATGTACTGGCTCGCTCATCTCATCTATCTCATCAGCCCTTGGGAAGCCCGTCTGGAGCCGGTGGACGGACGATTCCTCGTCAGCTTGACCGGTCTTCGCTTTTTTTCCATCGACTACAATTTTTTCTATCTGAACGCTGCGTGGTGGTACTTCTCCCTGATCCTTCAACTCTTCGCTCTTTTTCCTCTCCTTATCTGGGCCTATCTCCGCTGGGGCCCCACCCGTTTTCTGGCTGCCACCCTTGCTGTCGGATTTCTCTTCCGCATCGTCCTTCTTTATCTCCACCCCGTCAGCGGCCAATGGGTTCTCGGCGGCTGTGGTCTCAGTCGTCTGCCCGAATTCGCATTCGGGATGATCCTCGGAGGATGGTACGCCCAACACCCGGAGCGATCGGAGCAGTGGCTCCTGCAAGGCCGAGGTTTCCTCACAGGCCTGTGCCTCTACCCATTTGCTTTGCTTGTCTACCAACTTCCCCGTGGTTACGTCTTCGTCGATTTTCTGACCGGCGTCGCTTGCTTTCTCGTCGTCGCAGGAGCCTCCGGATTTTGGGTGAAAATTCCCATCCTCGGCTCTCTTTTGGCTCTGGTGGGCTCGTTCTCCTATGGGATCTATCTCGTGCACCAGCCCTACGCCATTTACTTTGCATCCTTTCTCAAGGGTCAACCCGCCTCCGTCGCTCTTCCCTGTCTTATGATTCTCGTTGTGGCGCTGGCCTTCTGGGGATCCCTTCTCGAAAAAATTCTCAACCGCTGGCTTACTCCGCCAGTTGCCCCTAAATCCATCTCCCCCTAGAAAGAAACGATGCTCATCACCCTTCGTCGAAAGTTCGATTTCGAGGCCGCACAACACCTCCCTTCCTTTCCAGAGGGTCACAAGTGTCGCCAGCTTCACGGACACAGCTTTTCACTCGAGATATGTGTTTCGGGTTCAGCAGATCCAAAATCAGGCCTTCTCTACGACCATGCGAAAATTGCCGAAGCGGTCCGCCCCATCCTTGAAAAGTTAGATCACTCGTGCCTTAACGATATAGCAGGACTAGAAAACCCTACTTTGGAGATCATGTGCCAATGGTTTTGGAAAAAACTAGCCCCGCTTCTTCCGGGTCTTTCTGAAATCACTTTGCACGAGACCCCGCGCGCCTCTTGCACCCTGAGGGCCAACTAAAATGCCCATCCGCTCCTTTGTCACAATCGGTTTGGTCGGGCCGGATCGCTCAGGCGCCATCGCCGCCGTGACTCAACAACTGTTCCGAATGGGCGCCAATATTGAATCCCTCGAGGAACAGGTCGCTCGAGGCAAATTCCGCATGACTCTTCTCGCTTCGTGGCCCGGTTCAAAACTCGAGGAGCATAAGATCCGTACCCAGCTCCTCTCACTTGCTCGGCAACTTCGCATGAAGCTCACTCTTCGTCTTTCCGATTCGACAAGAACCCGCAAACGGCTTGCCATCCTAGTATCCAAAGAGACGCATGCAGCTGAGGCCATCCTCCGTGCGTGGAAATCTCGCGGCCTCTCTGCCGAACCTGTTCTCATCGCGGGAAATCACCCCCAACTTCGTTCCCTCGCCCGCCGCTACCGACTTCCCTTTGCCCTCATCAATTACCACGACCGCGCGAAAGCCGAAACCTCCCTCCAGTCTCATCTGGAAAAAGCTTCGGTTGATCTCGTCGTCCTCGCCCGCTTTATGAAAATTCTTTCCCCGGACTTCGTCTGGCACTGGAAAAATCGGATTTTAAATATTCATCCCTCTCTGCTCCCCTCCTTTCCCGGTGCTTCCGCCTACCGCCAAGCGTACGACAAGGGAGTGAAAATCGTCGGTGTGACCGCACATTTTGTCACCCCCGACTTGGATCAAGGCCCCATCCTTTGCCAAGATGCACTCCGCCTTCGGCCGAACGAGCCTCTACCGAGCATCATCGCGCGCGGCCAAAAACTTGAAGCCTCCTGTCTCCTCCGCGCCCTCAAACTTTGCCTTAGCCGCCAGCTCGACGTTCACTGGGGAAGAGTGCACGGCGTCTAAGGGGTAGGCGTCTCCTTTTTCTCCCCGTCCCCTTCCGGCCCCTCTCCCGCCGGAACCTCTGCCGAACTGGAAACCTTCGGGGCCGCCTCCGCTGGCACTTTGACAAACTTCACCGGCCCTTTTCTTCCTAAACTATTTTTCCAAGTTCCCTCTAAACTTTTTGCATCGTTCGAAATCTGCAGATCCAACTCCACTTTCGGCTCAAATCCTGGCTTCGGCAACAGGGTGTAGGTCAGCGGTAGCTTCACCCTCGCCCCCTCAATCTTTCCCTTCCCATGCCAAACTCCCGTCCCTCCGCCCGCCCACACTCCATACCCAGCCACATGCAAAAACGCTCCCTCCTGCGAAACAATTATCACCGACTGCGAAATTCCGATTGTGGTGTTTTTCCAAAGTCCCGCCAAATCCGCCTCGGCAGCCCAAGCGCTACTCGAAACCATCAACCATCCCAGAAGGATCCAAGCTCTCATTCGCGCGATCATCCCTCTCCACTTTCCTCCCGCAAGACGTATCTCAGATTCGGGCCTTTACGATCTCTTTCCATTGCCGCTTTTCAGCTTTTTGACAGCCTCCACCACTTTGCCCCCTGCATCGAATAAAGCTCTTTCGGCCTCCTCTACCCCGACTTTCGTTAACATCCGAACCAGCCGAATCGCCCGAGCCTTCAGCTTTTCATTCGAAGGGACCACGTGAACCATCAAATTGTCGTACACCCGGCCGAGTCGGATCATCGCGACCGAGCTAAGAATATTGCAGACCATCTTTGTCACCGTTCCAGCCTTGAGCCGAGTCGATCCCGCAATCAGTTCCGGACCAACATTCAATCGAATCACCACATTCGGCCGAATTCCGCCCGACTCCGGTTTCCATTTTGGATGCGCCGTCACCAGAATCGTGGAAGCTCCGGCTTTACTCCCTTGCGTCAGTGCCCCGTGGACAAATGGCGTTCTTCCGCTCGCCGTCAGACCCACCAAAACATCCCTCCTCCCGATTCGCCGCTCGACCACGGAACGTGCTCCGGCATCTGCGTCGTCCTCTGCCCCCTCCTGCGCCCGGAAAATCGCTTCGGGTCCGCCCGCCAAAATCGCCTGCACCTGCTCCGGAGGGGAATGGAACGTCGGCGGCATCTCGCTCGCATCCAGCACTCCTAATCGCCCGCTGGTCCCCGCACCCACATAGATCATCCGTCCTCCTTTTTTCAGGGCACGGGAAACAAGCTCAGCCGCACGGCCAATATCCTTTTTAGCCCCATTCAACGCCCGAATGGTAAAAGCCTCCTCCTCCACAAATCTTCGTACCAACTGCGGCACCGACTTTTTGTGCGAACCCCGCGATCGTGGATTCGCTCTCTCTGTTGGCAACTCCTCCACTTTGACCAGAGCCTCCCGCCGCACCTCCTTCGCTCCCCCCGCCAGAACCGGCTCCACCATCCGTGCTGCACCCACT
>Ga0209085_1000829_pt1 | contig 21044 bp, 22 predicted proteins | sample C_131016_EF_Meta_FD_187310 | JGI IMG/M metagenome (GOLD analysis project Ga0209085, IMG submission 187310) | Freshwater microbial communities from Lake Croche, Canada to study carbon cycling - C_131016_EF_MetaG (SPAdes) (version 2) | ecosystem: Environmental > Aquatic > Freshwater > Lake...
CTTTTTAACAGTACAAATTAAGAAAAAAGCCTATTTTTTAATAGAACAATCTTCCAAGTCTTCCAAGTTTCCCAAGTCTCCCAAGTCTTGTCAACACCAGAATGTAAAATATCTACCCTTGAAAGGGACTAGGAGGTAGGTCTAATAAAATAATTAGCGTGAGTGGGCGTAAGACATGAATAATCTAAAGCAGAGAAAAAAACTAGATAAATTCGTACAGGAAAATAAACAAGCCTTGGCTGCTTTAAGTTGGGGACTCAGAGAAGAATGGGGAGAGGCTAAAGATTGCTTAGGTATTGATTTATTACCTAAACCCCATTTTGTTCATTGTACTAGAAAAAATCTAGAAGAACTGAATCGGAATGTCGATTCTAAGATTCAGGAAGTTTTAGGCATTTTAGATGGTTACAAGCCAACTGAAGAAGTGGTCATAATCACCATTGGACAAGGTGAAATTAAGCTAATTCACTATAAGGTAGAAATAGCCCCTGAAGTGTCTCTACAAGAGTTTAAAGGGGATTTAGACGGTCTCATTCAACATCTGGAAGAGAGAATGAACGAATTACTCAATTAGTATATTGTGGTATCCAGACAGAAACAGAACCACCTAAAACGTGAAAATCACCCCAGCCTTCTTCGTTGGTTGTCATAGGTTCAGGAATATTTTCAGTAATATCTCTATAAGTAGAGTTTTTATGTCCTATGTCCATGTGTTTCCAACCATCTTCCGCATTACTTAAAATAACTGCCATACCACCTGGATGTTCTGCATCACCCAATCTTGTCCAGCCAATCGTATTATGATGATCTAGGTAATCATACTCCTGTCCATAGGCATAGGTTTGACGGACATAGAGTAACTTGTCAATTATTTCCTTATGACTAGTGAGCCAAATTTCATATTCATTCCCATCTTTCCCTCTATCCTTGTAGTTAGCTCCATAATAGTCAGCATAGAAGATGCAGGGATAGCCTGATTCACGTAGTAAAATGAGGGCATAGGCACTCGGTTTAAACCAAGCCTCTACGACTGATTCTAGAGACTGTAAGGGCTGTGAATCGTGATTATCCACCAAGGTGACTGCTAGAGTTGGCTGATATTGCACCAAGGTATTCTCAAAGATCTTAGAGAGATCATAATTTTCTCTTTCTTGACTAGCCAGATGGAAATTATAATGCAGTGGAGCATCAAAAAGACTTACCGTTCCACCTGTAGATTCAATAAAATGGTGCAAGGATGCCACTTCATACGACCAATATTCTCCCACTGCAAAAATGTCCCGTTTACTATAGTTGCGTAAATGCTTTAACCACTCTTGGAAAAATTCGGCTGTGACGTGTTTAACCGCATCAAAACGAAAACCATCCACGCCTGTCGTATCAATATACCACTTACCCCAATATATAAGTTCTCCTCTAACTTCTTCCTGTTCAATATCGAGATCGCAACCCATCAAGTAATCAAAGTTACCCTTCTCTAAGTCAACATCATTACTGAAGCATTTATCTTTAAGTAAATAAATCGCATCTTCGGCTTCATTGTAGGCATTATGGTCAATAGCATTAAAATGCCACCAATGCCACTCCATTGTTGAGTACTTACCAGCTCGGTTAGAAAAGGTAAAGTGAGTCCATGCTTTGATAGTTTGATATTCACCTATACGAGCATTCCGATCTTCGGGATTAAAGGGGGTTGCTTGTACTTCTTCAGGTTGATCCCCTCCCATTTTATGATTAAAAATAACATCAGCATAAACTCGAATGCCCGCTTTTTGGGCTGCTTTGATGGCTTGGAGATATTCTTCTTTAGTGCCGTATTTAGTTGGGATAGAGCCTTTCTGGTCAAATTCCCCCAAATCAAAGAGATCATACACTCCATAACCGACATCATAACCGCCAACATGTCCTTTATAGGCAGGAGGTAACCAAACAGAGGTTATCCCAACTCTGGCTAAATCTTCTACTGATTCTGCTAACTGATTCCAGAGTTTTACAGGTGGTGGCATATACCAGTGAAAGTATTGCATCATGACACCATTATGATCAGACATAAATTGAATATCTCTCTAGTTTCCTCTATCTTGACATTTTCCTCATTTTTCTGTTAGGAGAATGCAAAACCACCTCCTCCCCCTTACATGAGACGCAGGCTTTGAGGTTCATTTTGTATTACTTTATACTTATCTCGGCTTGAACGGTGCTATAATTTTTGTAATTTATTTATCAAGATCTAATAATGATTTTTAATATACGACAACTCCCCCTTACACTAATTTTTGTCGGCATCATAGGTAATTTGACGTTTTTTTCTATGCCTGTCAAAGCCCAATCATCTTCTATGCCCTCCCAATCAAAGTGTGTTATGACACCCGAAGCGTATATTTCACCAAATTTAATGGCAAACATGGCCTATAGAGGTACTTATAGCAAAGAAGGGATTCCTGGTTATCAGATATTTATATCAGAATATAATTCGGGACATATTACTGCAACTCAAATTGTTCAGGCAGCAATGAAGGCTTGTTTTCTTAGTGACCAGTATGACATGGCCAACCAGCAAAAATATATAGAAGCAGTTGACAATCAAATTAAATTTTTAGTCGAACAATTTAGTAGGTAACAATCATTTACGAGCAAAATGCTAAAACCCATGCGTGGCAAAGCCCCTCGCCCCTGGTTTTGTGGTGGTTTTGGTCTAAAATAGCTGTAAGGAAAGGGTCAAAGGGGACTCTAACCCCTGCTTAATTGAAAAGCCTTTTTCTTCATTAATTGTAAAATATTATAGAAACCATTAGCCCTAGAAGGAGTGAGACTGACTTTTAAGCCTGTTTCTTCAATAAAATCAGGGGTAACCTCTAGGACTTCCTGCGGAGTTAATCCATTGAGTCCCTTGATTAAAAGTGCTACTAGTCCTTTCACCAGTTGGGCATCAGAGTCTCCTTGATAATAGAGATGACCATCTTGCAGAGAAGCGGTAATAAAGACTTGAGAAGTGCAACCTTGCACTTGATTTTCTGAGGTTTTTTCTGTTTCGGGTAACCCTTCTAGTTGTTTAGCATACCAAAGAAGTTGTTCATAGCGTCGTTTAGGATCATTGTGGCGTTTGAATTTTTGAACTATTTCTGCTAGGTTAGTTGGTAATTGACTTGTAGTTGATGACATTGTTGACTATTGATCTGTAACACCAGTTAATTTTAAGAAGATCTCTTTGATATTAGGAGGAATTTGACGCATGATCTTACCTCTTGCACGGTCAACTGTGACTAGGGTAACTCTCCCTGTCAAGTATAAATCTTGTCCTGATTCTATTTTGTAATCCCAGCGCATTTTTACGCCTTCGATTGTCATTCGGCCTCTTACTATAGCAGAATCTCCTAACTTTAAAGATTTATGATAGTTCAGGTTAAGTTCTACTACTGGGAGATCGCAGCCTAAACTGACTAGTTCGGCAAAGCTGACACCTAGCGAGTTTAAATATTCTATACGAGCTTCTTCTAACCAAGCAATATATTGACCATGCCAGACTATCCCACTATAGTCCGTATGATGAGGGTAGACAAGCACTGGATAGTCATACCACTTCTCATTGGTCGCTTGTAAAGTCGTTCCAGGGATAATTGCTGTATTGAGAGGATCTGTTAGCATATTAGACTATTATAAATCTTTTGCCCAGACTTATCGATAAGCTTGGGCAAAATGCAAAATTTAACTAGAGCATTTTCATTCTAGCTCTAGAAACCTTTATTCTTCGTCTTCTACTTCATCCTTAGAAGTATAGACAAAACTGTTAGACTTGCCAGAGAGAATTGATTTTCCAAGAGCGAGAGCTTTAGATGCTTCTCTTTCGGCTTGTTTTCTCCAATGAGCTCTGCGATGATCCCGTTTTGATTCAGATGTTTTTTTCTTAGGACAGGCCATATTTTTAGTGAGGATAATTATTTAGAGACAATCTTCTCATTCTAGCTTATGGTAAAACTGGATGGGAAGAGACTCTTTTTGGAGACTAGAAAACGCTGTTCAATCATGTCTCTAAAGATCGCCAGATCTAAGTCCCAATGTTCTATATACTTGTGAAGTTGAGCGAGACGAATAGATGGATCTTCTTTAGCGACATTGTAGTTGAAACTGCCGGAAAATAATACTCCAGCTATAGTGGTTTGATCAGGCATTTGAATATTAGCTTCATTGATAGATATATTCAATTGACATAGATCAAGTTCGTACGCTAGGTTCAAACTAGCTTGGAGAGGTGCCCTGCCAATTTCCTGCCAAGAGCCTGGAGAGAGCAAGGTAGAGGTAATATACTTTCTCGCTGCATCTTTGCCACCTGTCATCGGAATGACGCTTTTAGGGGTAAAACTAACAGTTTGGTAGTTGGCATTAGGAAGTGCTTGAGTGAATTTTTTCGCTACATCAGCAATCAGAAGCTCTTTAAACTCGTCTGTGCCAATATTTTCAATAAAGGTTACCATGTTTTGTTGTCCCACGATGTTTACTTTATTTTGAAAAACTAGTTGAGTATAATTCTGGTTAACTATTGGGTCTCTCGCTAGTTGCCAATCTTTAGGAATTATGCCACTGATTTGGAGAAAGTTCAGGTTAATTATACTAGCGCTGAAATCGTTGGCTACGATGGCAATAGATATCTCTTGGATTTCCTTGACTTCTAATGGACTTTGTGGTTTGCTGTTTGTGGAATGCATATATTTTCTTAAGTCTTCTTCTTTCTTAATAGTATAAGGGGCTTTTTTAGCCCCTTAACAATAAATTTTAGGCTTTTTTAATCCCTTCTAAAATAGCCGTTGGTCTACGACGCTTGTAGGTTTTGTTAATCCCTGCGCCCTCTAGAGATTCTTCTTGGGGATGCTGTAGCAGAAGGACAATGAGAGGACTAGTCTGTAACTCTCGTTTAATTAAACGTTCTAAGGTGTTTTTTAAGTCATTTTCGAGTTGTTTCCAATCTACATAACTTGTGCCATTTTCTTTTTGTTGATAGGTTTCCCAGCGCTCGCTAATGAGGCGTTCTATGGCTCGACTTATTAACTGTTGTAGCAGTGGACGTTCTATGGCTGTAACCACGCCTCGGAGGTGAGCTTCTGGTTGTACCAGTAACTTGCCCTCCCAGTTAATAGCGGCTGCTACCGTCACCACTCCATCTTCTGCTAGTTGCTGACGTTCTTTCATTATGTTTTCATGAATTATTCCCGCCTGGTCTACTAATTCTATCCCAGAGGTCACTTGAGCAATGATGCCAATACTATCAGGGGTTAGTCCTACTACATCGCCATTTTTAACAATGACTATATTTTCTTTAGGAATGCCCATATTTTCAGCCATCTGAGCGTGTTTGACTAGCATCCGATGTTCCCCATGTACTGGCATAAAGAACTTAGGTTTTGTTAATGCTAACATCAATTTGTGGTCTTCTTGAGCCCCATGTCCTGAGACGTGAATTCCTTTATCTTTTCCATAGATGACCTGAGCCCCTAACATCATTAAACGATCAATAGTATTAACAACCGCTACGGTATTGCCAGGAATTGGGTTGGCTGAGAAGACTACTGTATCACCAGAACGGATCTTAATCTGAGAATGTTCACCTTGAGATATCCTTGTCATTGCTGCTAAGGTTTCCCCTTGGGAACCTGTTGTTAAAATGACTATCTTGTCATCGGGGAGACTTCTTATTGATTTTATTGGTTCAAAAACGTCATCAGGACATTTTATATAACCTAAATTCCGCGCATGGGCAATAACGTTGAGCATACTTCGCCCTACTACAGCTACTTTTTTGCCATGTTTTTGGGCTAGGTTCAGGACTATGTTTACACGATGTACTGAAGTGGCAAAGGTAGTAATCAAGAGGCGACCTTTGGCTTCTGCAAAGATACGATCTAAGCCTGGGTACACTGAGGCCTCAGATGGGGTAGAGCCTGGGACTTCGGCATTGGTGGAGTCACTCAAGAGACAGAGAACTCCTTTGCTTCCATATTCAGCTATTCTGTGTAGATCGAAATATTCTTTATCTACTGGGGTGTGATCTATTTTAAAGTCACCTGTCATAATGACTACCCCTACTGGGGTGGTAATAGCGATACTGAAGCTATCAGCTATAGAGTGGGTATTGCGTATAAATTCTACTGCGAAGTATTTACCTAACCTGACTACTTCACGCGGACTTACTGTTTTTATTGTTGTGTTTTTGGTTAGTCCTGCTTCTTCTAATTTATCCCCTAAAAGAGCCATTGCTAATCTTGGTCCATAAATTATCGGTACGTCAAATTGTTTCAGGTGATAGGCTATTCCCCCAATATGATCTTCATGTCCATGTGTGACGATCATTCCTTTGATTTTCTGGCGATTTTCCCGCAGATAAGTCATATCGGGGAGGACTATATTTACTCCGTGCATCCCATCCGAGGGGAAAGCTAGTCCTGCATCAACTAGTATTATTTCATCTTCATATTCATATACACATGTATTTTTGCCGATTTCGTGTAATCCACCTAAGGGGATTATTTTTAGGGCTGTTTGGTTGTTGTTCTCGGTCATTTTCCTCCTAAAAGGTTTTCTTGGTCATTTTTTGTTTTTCAAAAAAACTATTCAGTTTTTCTAAACTTGTACTTACTTAACAACTTCTTGCAATACTTGTTCTAGACTTGCTTGTAATTCTTCTGGTAAGTTACATAGTGGTAACCTTACTCCCCCAACATCCCACCCTTTTAAATTTAGGGCTGCTTTAATAGGTATAGGATTTGTTGTACAAAACAAGGCTTTAAAAAGCGGCAGCAATTTGGTATTAATGGCAATAGCTTCTGTTATCTTATTTTCTTGGAAGGACTTGATCATCTGTTGGATTTCTATTCCTATTAGATGACTTGCTACACTAACTACCCCTACTCCTCCTACTGCTAGCATTGGTAGAGTCAGGGCATCATCTCCAGCATAGATAGCTAATGAGCCGCCCGTTAATCTGTAGATTTGGCTGGCTTGTTCTAGATTCCCACTTGCTTCTTTGATTGCTACGATGTTCTCAATTTCGGCAAGTCTTGCCACAGTTTCTGGTAGGATATTCTGTCCAGTCCTACTAGGTATATTGTATAACATTATTGGCAAATCTGGGACTGCTTGGGCAATAGCTTGGAAATGTTGATAGATTCCTTCTTGTGGCGGCTTATTATAGTAAGGAACTACCTGCAAAGTTCCATCTAGTCCTAGCGCTGCAGCTTTTTGTGTGGCGTAAATTGCTTCTTTTGTTGAGTTAGATCCTGTACCTGCAATTACTTTACCACGTGTAGCTACGGCTTTTTTCACCACTTGAAACAGTTGATATTCTTCTTCCCAAGTCAAAGTCGGTGACTCTCCTGTTGTCCCACAGACCACTATGCTCTCGCTCCCATGAGAGACTAAATAGTCAGCTAGGGACTCTACCACTTCATAATTTACTTCTCCTTGGGGATCAAAGGGAGTAACCATAGCAGTAATGACCTGTCCAAACTGAGAAATCGGCATATTTTAGAAAGTATCCATAATTTATTGTTTAACACAGTTTTTCGCTATTAAAAGCTCTGCTATTTGTACGGCATTGAGAGCTGCTCCTTTGCGGATCTGATCACCACAGAGCCATAATTCTAAAGCCGAGGGATGGGATAGGTCTTGTCGGATGCGTCCTACTAGCACATCATCCTGTCCTGAAGCGTCCATAGGCATAGGGAAATAATTCCGTTGCCAATCTTGGACTACCTTCACTCCTGGCGCATTTTTGAGGATTTCTAGAGCTTTTTCTACTTCCATAGGAGTTGTAAATTCAATATTCACAGACTCTGAATGGGCACGTAATACTGGAACCCTGACACAAGTTGCACTTATTCTTAAATTGGGTTCATTAAATATTTTACGAGTTTCTTTGACCATTTTCATTTCTTCTTCACAATATCCCCATTCATTCAGGGGTGAGTTGTGAGGAAATAGGTTAAAAGCCAGAGGATAGGGAAAGACCTTTGGCTGTGGTGCTGCGCCTGCTAAAATGGCTGAAGATTGCTCCTTGAGTTCTTCCATTGCCCTTGCACCTGCCCCTGAAGCTGATTGATAGGTTGATACTACTAATCGCTCTATGGGATTAACTTGATGTAGAGGATAGATCGCTACTCCTAATAATATAGTTGTACAATTAGGATTGGCAATGATGCCTCGATGCTGTAGAATGTCAGCAGGGTTAATCTCAGGAACAATTAAAGGAACATCAGGATTCATTCTGAAAGCACTAGAATTATCAATTAAAGTCGCTCCACTAGAGACTATGGTTGATGCCCATTGACGAGAGATAGTTCCTCCTGCTGAGGCTAGAACTAGATCGACATCCACAAAAGAGTCTTCCTTGACTGCTTCTACAATTAAAGTTTCTCCCTTAAAGGAAAGAGACTGCCCAGCTGAACGAGGGGAGGCTAGTAACTTTAAATGGGATAAGGGAAATTGACGAGACTCCAATAATTCTAATAGTTCAGAGCCAACCGCTCCTGTAGCCCCAAGAATCGCAACACGCAACGAGCAAGAATCAGACAAGTTTTTGTTCTCCTTAAAGTATTTGCTATAATTTTAGCTAAAATTACTAGCACACAGAGTAGCTTGATCGGATTATAATGAATATTCTGTCTGTTCCGATAAAATTCTAGTTTAAACCCTAATCGGACAGTTATTGAGAGTCTTTATTGAATCAGAGTATAGAAATGAAAGTTACCCAGGAAAAACTGCCCGCTAGTCAAATTGGCTTGGAAATTGAGATTCCCTCAGAAATATCTAAGCAAACCTATGAAAAAGTTGTGCAAACTCTAGCTCGTACAGCTAATATTCCTGGGTTTCGCAAAGGAAAAGTACCCCGGCAAATATTAATGCAAAGGCTCGGGACTGAAAGAATTAAGGCTACTACTTTAGAAGAAATCTTGCAAACATCTCTAGATGCAGCGCTTAAGCAAGAAAAGGTTCAAGCTATTGGGAACTATCAGGTTCAGCCCAGTTTTGAGGAATTGCTTAAGAATTATAAACCAGATCAAGCATTAACTTTTAAAGTTGCTGTTGATGTCCCTCCGACAATAGTACTTCCTGAATATCGTAATTTAAGTATTAAGGCAGAGGAGATCGTTTATCAAGAGGAACAACTGGAGCAATTCTTCTTGGAAAAACAGTCTGAACGAGCTACTTTGATCCCGATAGAAGATCGCCCCGCTCAACTAAATGATACGGTAATAGTAGATTATCAGGCTTATAAGTTAAACAGCAATGGCGAAAAGGAGGAAACTATTGAGGAGCTCAAAGGGCTAGACTCTAAAGTTGAACTCATCGAAGGCAAACTCCTCTCAGGCATGGTAGAAGGAATAATTGGCATGAAACCAGAAGAGGTTAAGGATGTAACTATCTCCTTTCCTGGTGACTATCCTCGTCAAGAACTAGCTGGTTCTCAAGTTATTTTCACTTTTAGTCTCAAGGAAATTAAAACTAAAGAACTACCAGAATTGGACGATGAGTTTGCTCAAGAGATTAGTGAATATAAGACTATAGAGGAGTTAAAGAACGTCCTGAGGGAAGATTTTCAAAAGCAAGCCCAAGAGAATACTAGAGCCAATATCCACCAAGCTATTGTAGAGGAATTAGGCAGAATCACAGAAATAGAATTGCCAGAGACTTACATTGAACAAGAAATCAAAACTATCTTAACTCAGACAGCTATGCAGATGGAGCAATATGGTCTGAATGTAAGTACTTTATTTAGTGAAGAAAATATCCCAAGAATGCGGGAAAATGCTCGCCCTGAAGCTATAAAAAAACTGAAAGAAAGACTGATTTTAGAAAAAATAGCTGAAACAGAAAACATAGAAGTTGACCCAGTAACTTTGATAGAAAGAATACAAGAAGTCAAAAAAGAACTCGCAGGGAAACCAGTAGATGATCAACGTCTAGTAGCTTTCCTCAAAGAAGAACTACGCACGACAAAAACTCTCGACTGGTTACAAGAATCAGTTCAAACAGAATTGCTACCATCTGGAACTGAGCAACCAGCCACAACCATAGATGTAGAAGCGACAACTTCAGAAAGTCTAGAACAAATAGATGTAGAAGCGACAACTTCAGAAAGTCTAGAACAAATAGATGTAGAAGCGACAACTTCAGAAAGTCTAGAACAAATAGATGTAGAAGCGACAACTTCAGAAAGTCTAGAAGCCATCTAAATAAAATACACCTGATCATACCCCTAAGTGATATGATCAGGTGCTAGAAACTGGTTTCCCATTAATTTAAGCGATTGTGTGCCTTTGGCTATATGATATGTCTCAACTAGCTACCTACCTACTAGCTCATGACTGATATAAATTTACCTAAGAAATATTCAGACATAGCATTTGACAATTATGATCTCAGAAGAATAACTGAAAGACTGACTAAAAAACTAGCTAAAGATGGTTTAGTTCAACAAATAACGTTCAGTCTGAGAACCTCACTCAAGGTAGATCGTGTACTGCTCTATTTTTTCTATAGAAAATGGAAAGGACAGGTTACTTTTGAATCTTTGAGTGATAGGAAATTTTCTATTATAGGTATGACAGGAGGAGACGATTGCTTTAATCAAGAATACGCTCAGATGTATTTAGAGGGCAGAATTAAAGCAACCAACGATATAAATTTAGAACCTATTACTGAATGTCATCGGGAATTTTTACAGAATATTCAGGTTAGATCCAATCTGGTTGTTCCTGTGCTGACTAATCAGGGTTTGTGGGGACTGTTGGTGGCTCATCACTGTCAAAATGTTCGCGAGTGGTTGACTTCCGATGTTGAGCTAATGCAAGAAGCTGCTCAGACTTTGACCACCTCTCCCTCTATTGTTTAACCACCTGCTGAAAAAGCTAGCATAACTAAAGCAGAGAGCAGAATACCAGGGACAAGCAAGACAATTAACATTAATAAATCAGGACTAGTCATTGTTGGTTCTAGGATTGCACAATATTCTTTAAATAATATCATTTCCTGAGGTAGTTAATGACCAGCTCTAGTCGTACATAAATATTAAAATAAATTCCCCCTAAAATGACTAGAAAAGACCTAAAATTGGAGGTAGGGATGCTAAAATCATATACTTAATAATTCGGGAAAATAACCGATAATCCTTATCTAGTAATATGTCCATAATTACAGGCTTATCAGGTAATGAAATTTTTTGCTTACAAAAACAAGGACTGACTCCAGGCGATTTAGTGATTGGAAACAGTGTGATAGCGCTGGGATTGCTTAACAGTATTGGCTCTGGACTAAAAACTCTCATTGGGGGAGAAGTTAATCCAGTGACTAAGATTATCCATGAAGGTCGACAGCGTGCCTATGCGAGGCTGCTCAAAGAAGCACAGCATAGAGGCGGCGTAGGGATTACGGGAGTTTCTAACGAACTTATTTTTCATGGTACAAATATAGAGTTTTTGGCAATTGGTTCATGTATACACAGAGAGGGTCAGAAAACAGAGCAGTTTGAATTTTCTACATCAGCGGATGGACAAGCCCTGTACTGTCAATTAGATAGTGGATTTATTCCCAAGCAATTTGTTTTTGGGAATGTTGCTTATTCTATTGGCTTAGGAGGAGGCGTTGTAGGCAGTTTAAGGAGTTTGGCGAGGGGAGAAATAAAGGAATTTTCCCGCATTTTTAATGCAACTCGTCATTTAGCACTCAAAAGAATCAAAGCAGAAGCAAAAGAAGTAGGGGCAAATGCAGTTGTCGGTATTAAAACTTCTATTTTGCCACTTGCGGGAATGCAAGAAATGGTGATGATAGGGACTGCCTCCAACCATCCATTATTACCAGACTCTTACCGTCAAAATCCGATCACCAGTGATCTGACTAATGAGGAAATGTGGAACCTGATAAATCAAGGGTATATGCCTGTACAGCTAGTCTTGGGAGTTTCGGTCTACTCCTTAGGTTTAATTGGATCACTTACCTCATTTTTTAAGTCTTTCGTGCGGGGGGAAGTGAGAGAACTGACTACCCTCATTTATGAAGCTAGAGAAGAGGCTTTGCAGCATATAGAAGAAGATGCCCGTCACTATGGTGCAGATCAAGTGGTGGGGATTAAAACTTATGTATATAACTTAGGGGGTGGGATAATTGAGTTTTTAGCGATTGGTACTGCAGTGAAGAAAATGCCAAAAGTAACAACTTTATCTGACCATCTCTTACCTCAGGCGATTATTCGTGACCAAGAGACTTTTATCAATACAGCGGACACTACCTCTAGTGTCTCTTTGAACCATCCAACTAATTCATCTAGTATTCTTCAAGTCGTGGCAGGGTTATGTCTCTTTAGCTTCTGGTTGATTTATGTTTTGTTGCGTGTTTTTCATCATTGATCAAGAAAAATAAGCCTACCTATGACTCAAGACTACCAAGACTTAAACCTATTTTCTAAACGAGAAAAACTTTATCGAGATATCCGTAATTTAATTTTGGACTATGCTTTAGGAGTTTCCCTCCTAGGATTGATTCCTGTGAATGGGCTATTAACTTTAAAGCTCATAACAGCAGCATTAATTAATATTAAGATGATGTGGGATGTCGGTAAGCTTTGGGGTTTTCCTAAAGGACAAGATATCCTGGCTATGGCGGGAAATCTTTTTGCTGCTTTGGGTGCCATTGCTTTAGGACTGATGACTTGGTTAACCTTTTTTGGAGTGGGTCTTTTTGTTCCCTATCTAGGGAGTTTAGCCATAGCCGCTTCACTCTTTACAGCTACTTGGATGATAGGACAAGCAACCCATCAATTCTATGCTAATGGTCGGCATTGAAACCAAGAAAAATACTATAATCATAATAGTTCTATACTGGTAAACAAAAATGTTTAGTCTGAACTGGGATATTAAAGCGATAGAAGAGACTCTAGAAAGCTTTACAGAAATTCAGACCGCTATAAACTATAAACAAGCGCAGAAGTCCTTACAAAATCTAGTCAATCAACTAGACTTAACCACTGAAGAACAGTTTGGACTAGAAGGAGAGATTGAACATCTGGGCTTCATGTTAGAAAAACTAGAGCAGACTAAACTGCAGATAGTCGCTTTTGGTTTGGTCGGTCGAGGTAAATCCTCAGTTTTAAACGCTTTACTAGGACAAGAAATCTTTCAAGCAGGACCGTTACATGGAGTAACTCAAAAAATAGAGCGTCAAGACTGGAAGATAGAGCAACATATCATCTCTAGCCTATCGCAAGCACTGTCCTACGGACAGAAACATCAGATAGAATTATTAGATACCCCAGGACTAGATGAAGTCAACGGGGAAAGTAGAGAAGAGATAGCCCGTCAAATAGCTAAACAAGCCGATTTAATCCTCTTTATCGTAGCAGGCGATCTCAGTAAATTAGAATATCAAGCCCTCTCTACTCTGCGAGAAGTAGGTAAGCCCATCATCCTAGTCTTTAATAAGATAGATCAATATCCTGAAGCAGATAGGCAAGCTATTTATGAAAAAATCCGAGATGAGAGAGTAAAAGAATTACTCTGGCCTGATGAAATAGTCATGGTAGCAGCATCACCCCTAGTATCTCAAGTTACCCGAAGCCTTGATGGTTCAGTTAAGGTGAAAAAATTTCGTAGCGATCCTCAAGTAGAAGCCTTAAAACTAAAAATTTTAGACATTCTACATAGGGAAGGAAAAGCACTTCTTGCACTCAATAGTCTCTTTTATGCAGATAGTGTCAATGAACAGATTATTCAACGTAAAATGAGTATCCGCAATGCAGCAGCCGAAAGTCTCATTCAAAGAGCAATGATGACTAAAGCTATTGCTGTGGCCCTCAACCCAGTTACAGCTTTAGATCTCTTAACAGGTGCTGTTGTTGATGTAGCCATGATCTTGTCACTTTCCCATCTCTATGGTATCCCTATGACCCAAAAGGGAGCTATTGCCCTACTGAAAAATATCGGTCTCAGTATGGGTGGAATTACTGCGAGTGACTTTTTAGCCTCTTTGGGTTTAGGTTCTCTCAAAGGACTATTAGGAGTCTCAGCACCCCTTACTGGTGGAGCGTCCCTTGTTCCTTATTTAGGGGTGGGTTTAACGCAAGCGGGAGTAGCTGGTTTTTCTTGTTATGCTATTGGACAGATTACTAAAACCTATCTAGCTAATGGTGCTTGTTGGGGGCCTTCCGGACCGAAAGCAGTAGCAGAAAATATCCTCAACTCTCTAGATGAGACTTCTATTCTCAGTCGGATTAAAGAAGAACTACAGGCTAAGATGACTAGATCTTAAGATCTTAAACTAGATTATAGGCTAAAAGATCTATTGGCCTCGCTCTTAATTTCTTGGTATAATATTATACATTGGTATAGACTAGATGTTCTAAATAAAAGCTTATTAAATAATGCTAACAACCCTATCCCGACTCATAGAGCAATATCAGCAGGTTCGTCAAGTCAGCGAGAAAATCTGTCAACCTTTACAGATAGAAGACTATGTTATACAGACTATGCCTGATGTGAGTCCTCCTAAATGGCATCTAGGACATACAACTTGGTTTTTTGAAATTTTTATTCTGATGCCTCATCTTCAGGGTTATAAGGTTTTTCATCCTCGTTATAACTATCTCTTTAATTCCTACTATGAGGCGGTAGGAGAACGTCATCCACGTCCTCAAAGAGGCTTAATGTCACGTCCTACAGTAGCAGAAGTCTATCAATATCGGGCTTATGTAGATCAGGCTATACAGTCTCTTTTAGAGAATATTAACTCAAAAGCAGTAGAAGAATTAGTTATCTTGGGACTGCATCACGAACAACAACATCAAGAGTTACTCTTAACTGATATTAAACATATCCTAGCTACTAACCCTCTCCGTTTGACCTATCGAGATAATCTACCATCTCTAAAAACCTCGACACCTTCTCTAGAATGGATAGAATATTCAGGAGGACTAGTGGAAATTGGACATACAGGAGATACTTTCGCCTTTGATAATGAAACTCCACCTCATAAAGTGTACTTATCAGACTATCGTTTAGCCAATCGTCTAGTTACTAATGGAGAATACTTAGAATTTATGCAAGCAGGGGGTTATCAAACCCCTCAATATTGGCTATCAGAAGGTTGGATGTTCATACAAAAAGAAGGTATTCAAGCACCCCTTTACTGGGAAAAAATAGAAGGTGACTGGTGGGTAATGACTTTGGGGGGGTTACGTCCTTTAGTCCTTACTGAACCAGTCTGTCATGTCAGTTTCTATGAAGCTGATGCTTTTGCACAATATGCTGATTCCCGTCTGCCTACCGAAGTAGAATGGGAAAGGGCAGCTATTAACGAGCCGATGACAGGCAACTTTCTAGAAAGTGATCATCTTCATCCACAGACTGCTACATGTACGATTAAAAGAATCCAGCAACTTTATGGGGATGTCTGGGAATGGACAAGCAGCGCCTATTTACCCTATCCAGGATACCACCCACCACAGGGCGCTATAGGAGAATATAACGGTAAATTTATGTGTAATCAGATGGTCTTAAGGGGTGGTTCCTGTGTCACATCACAGAGTCATATTCGTCCAACCTATCGGAATTTCTTTCCCGCTTCTACCCGTTGGCAATTTACAGGTATTCGTTTAGCAATTTAAAGTTTTCGCATTTTTTGCTATCGTACAGCAGTTTTCCACCATAACTACTACAAAACCAGAAGAGCGGGGAGGCACCCCGCACTGGTTGAGTGCATTTTGCGATCCTTCCCTCGCTCCACTTTTTAAAGGGTTAAAGACTGTGCCTCGGTTTCTATCAATTTAGCTAAATCTTGTAGGAAAGCTGCTGCATTGGCTCCATAGATAATACGATGGTCACAAGTGATATTGACAGTCATTTGATTTTTTACGCCAAATAAACCATTTTCACTCGCTACAACTTGAGGGAGAGAAGCTCCTATGGCTAGAATAGAACCCTGTCCAGGCGGTAAGATAGCATCAAACTGACTGACCCCAAACATCCCTAAATTAGATAGAGTAAAAGTACCACTATTGTATTCTACAGGTTGTAATTGTTTAGCACGGGCACGCTCTACTAAATCTTTCCAACTGCGAGAGAGAGAATAGATATCTAGCTGATCAGCATTTTGTAATACTGGTGTTATGAGACCACCATCGGGCATTGCCACAGCTACAGCTATATTAATAGCCGAGTTATACTTAATCCCTGCCTCAGAGTAACTTGCATAGAGGAGAGGATGCTTAGTCAGTGTTACAGCTACAGCTTTGGCTAAAAGAGTGGTCATAGTCACTCCTTTAGATTTGATTTTCTTATAGAGAGCATCTAAGCTGTCTGTTGTGATCTTATAGCTCACATGGAAGGTAGGAACCTGCAAACTGGCCAGCATATTTTGTACAACTGCTTTTTGTAGCGTCGTCAAAGGTACCACTTCTCCTGGCGTTTGAGGAGTTGTTACTACTACCTTTGGCGGTGGTGTTGTTGGTGGAGTCGCCACAACTATAGGTTGAGGTGGAGTTGTTATTTTTCCTGCTGCTTTTTCAATATCTTCTGCTACAATCCTCCCATTAGGTCCAGTACCTTGTAAGGTATTTACATCAATACTTAATTCCTTGGCTAATTTCTTAGCGCGGGGCGAAACTATTACCCTTCCCTCTCCTTTTTGGGGTGCAGGGGCAGTAATAGGGGCAACAGCGGGCGTTTTCTCAACTACCGGACTATTCTCTACGACAACCTCTTTTTTGACTACTTGGGGAGTAGCTGCAGTTCCCCCTTTTTGTTTAGCTATTTCAATCTCTTCTAATGTTTCAGCTACAAAAGCAATAGTCGAACCGACAGGTGCTTCCTGACCTGCTTCTACTAATATGGTTGCCAAATAACCCTCATAGAAAGACTCAACATCCATATCTGCCTTATCAGACTCAACAACTAGCACCGTTTCCCCTTTACTCACTTTGTCTCCAGGGGATTTAGTCCAGCTTACGATCTTTCCTTCGGTCATCGTAGAACTAAGAGCAGGCATGAAGATATCATGGATCATGAACAGGTCTTCCTAAAATAATTTCAATAACAATAACAGTTAAACCATTAGGTATTCTATCATCTCTTATGACTGTAATATATAATAGATTCCTTGGATACAAAATCAAAAAACTATGGAAATTTGGGAACTCAAGAGAGAACTAACAGAACTCACCTCGCGCCTGGGAAAAACCCAGGACTATCTTTGACCTACCTACACTCAAAGCCAAAATTCAAGATCTTGAACAAGTAGCAGCGCAGCCTAACTTCTGGGATGAACAAGAACAGGCTCAAAATATCCTGCAAGAACTCAATGAGGTTAAATCACATTATGGGCAATACCATCAGTGGCAGGACTCTCTAGAAGAGGTCAAAGCCATCATAGAGCTACTGGAATTAGAAACTGATGCCTCTTTGTTAGCTGAAGCAGAACAACATATTCAACAACTCTCTCAAGAACTAGAGCATTGGGAACTAGAACAACTTCTCTCAGGTATCTATGATACTAAAGGAGCAGTTCTGACTATCAATGCTGGCGCAGGTGGAACAGATGCTCAAGACTGGGTAGAAATTCTCTTACGTATGTACACTCGTTGGGCAGAAAAGAAAAACTATAAAGTGACTATGGCAGAAATTTCCGAAGGAGATGAAGCGGGTATTAAGTCAGTCACTATAGAAGTAGAAGGGCGTTATGCTTATGGTTATCTCAAGGGAGAAAAGGGCACACATCGTCTAGTTAGAATCTCCCCTTTTAATGCTAATGGCAAAAGACAGACTAGTTTTGCGGGTGTAGAAATCATGCCAGCGCTTGGGAATGAGGCAGTTAAACTGGATATACCGGATAAAGACCTCGAAATTACTACATCTCGCGCAGGTGGTAAAGGTGGTCAAAATGTCAATAAGGTAGAGACTGCGGTACGTATTACTCATTTACCTACAGGCATAGCGGTCAGGTGTACACAAGAACGCTCCCAAATTCAAAACAAAGAAAAAGCCCTCGTTATTCTCAAAGCTAAACTGATGATTATTGCCCAAGAACAAAGGGCACAGGAAATAGCACAGATCAGGGGAGATATGGTAGAAGCAGCCTGGGGAACCCAGATCCGAAACTATGTCTTTCATCCCTATCAGTTAGTAAAAGATCTCAGAACCAACTTAGAAACATCAGAGATAGATGTAGTCCTCAATGGAGATCTTGATCCCTTTATAGAAGCCTATTTGAGGCAGGAAGGTCAGTTAAATTAGAGGGGGAAGAGGGGTATGAAACGAAGTAAATCAAGTAATGGTCCCCAATTCGTAAGGTACTTCGGACCACTACTCGATGCTTTACGGAATCTTGGCGGATCAGGCTCTCCTAGTGAAGTTTACGAGAAGATTGCAGCAGACCTTAATCTCTCGGACGAGGTTCAAAATGAAGTCTTAAAATCTGGTCAATCTAAGTACAGAAATCAGGTTGCCTGGGCACGTTTCTATCTTCTACGAGCTGGTTTGCTAGATGACTCCTCCAAGCATGGAGTTTGGAGTCTTACTGAAAGAGGACGTAGTACGCAACTGTCTTATGAAGAAGCTCATAATATATTTGTAGAAGTATATCAGCAGAACAAGACTACATCAAAAAAAACAATTGTCCAACATGTCACAGAAGAATCAATAGTCCAGGAGCATGGATTACCATCTAAAGACTATCGTACAGAGATTCTAGAAATTCTCCTCGCACTACATCCTGCTGGCTTTGAACGCCTAGCAGCACGTCTTCTCCGAGAGTCTGGATTTACTCAAGTTGTTGTAACAAACTACATTAAAGATGGCGGAATTGATGGATATGGAACACTTCAGATCAATCCTTTTGTTTCATTTAAGGTGTTTTTTCAGTGCAAACGATATAAAGGATCAGTCTCAGTAAGTGATATCCAAGCATTTCGGGGCGCTATAGTTGGACGAGGTGACAAAGGAATCTTAATTACTACTGGTTACTTTACTAGTGAAGCAAGAAAGGAAGCAGCAGATGTAGGTACTATTCCAATTGAACTTATAGACAGTGAAAAGCTTATCGAGATGCTGGAAAAGCTAGAGATGGGTCTACGTCCAGTTACCACATACGAAGTTAATCATGTTTTCTTCAACGAGTTTCAGGATCGCTAAATTGTTCCATATCCTTATTATTCCATCAATCTTTATTAGGAGTTTTTACCTAGATCCTCGAAAAACTGAATAAGAGAAGTTAATAACACAAAACTTGGTTGATTATAATGACCCAATTTCCACATGTAGCCGAAGGCTTCTCGTAGAGTCGATTTTGTTAAGGAATATTTACCCGAACTATTACAAGATTATGAGGAAGTAAATCCGTCTCTTAAAATAGCACCAGAAGTCAAAGAGGTGGATGTTCTATTTATCCGTAATCAAACAGTCCCTACTACATCTAATACTTTAGGATTATTAGGGAAACTAACTCAAACTAGTTGTTTACTCATAGGGGTTTGCAGGAATAGTTGTCCCGTCAATTTCTCTTGCTGACATTAACTGTTTAAAACTGTCTCTTCTAGCTTAACTCCCAAAGTCATAACTGATAGCTCCTAAAACATAAACTAGTTTTGAAGCAGCAGCGCTAGGAGTAATGTTAGTAACAGCTATACCTGAAGAATAATCTGTAGGGAAGGCATAATTTTTTCAATAAAGAGTAGAGTGCAGTTAATCATAGTAATTATTAAATATTTCTAAGGTCTTCCTAATATTTTTCTAAGATTCAGAAAATTTATAACATCTATTCCATAAAATTTGGATATTCGATTAGGATTTGCAAATCCAATAAATAACAATAACAGAATATTAATATCTACAATAATTCACTTTTGTTTATATTTAGTAAAAAGAGAGTTAATATATTTATTTGTCATTGCTCTGGAACTTTCATAGACTTAACTTGTCCCGTTTGAGTTTCAATCTTAAAAGTCTTATAGTGTCTTTCATATTTCGTTTGCACATCAGATGATGTATCAATTAATCCTCTTAAGTAATCACGATAAGCAGGCACAGGTATATCATAAGAAAGTGTAATTAACCAGTATTTTTCATCTTCAGATAATTCAGTTTCTTCAAGTCTTAAGTCTTTAATCTGTTCTTCTGATTCAGTAAGTAGAGCCATCACACTTTTTAAGTACTCTCTGGCTGCAAATACTGCTCCTCTTACATCAATTGTCATAATTTTCTCCTTAAATTTTAATAATTGATTATATTATACCAATTTTATAAATTAATGATAGACTTACATAGATATTTTAACCAGAAATAAAACCCAGTTGCGCTGCTGTGCCGCGCTATTGGTTTTAGAATCTCTATCAATCTTGAGCTAAAAATGGTATTATCTCTTAAATTGGATAATCATCAAATAGCTCAAATCTAATAATGTTTTAACAGTATTAAGTTTATGAAATAATGCTTCCAGTATTGAGCGATCTATTACCCAGATTTTAGGAAATTTAGTTTGAGTAAATTGAATACTTTCTGGTAAGGGACGTTTTTTTCTTGAATGCTTGTTTTTTCTTGGCGTGGTCTCTGTTGGTACGACTCAAAGCTTAATCCCTCAATTCCTTGTCTACTAGGAGTTTTACAGATTTTACTTCCCCTATTGACAAACCTTTAAAAACCTTAACTTGTCACCAATGCCCCCTTATGTCCTGATTTTGTGATTGAATTACGTTCTCGGACTGATTCTCTAACCCAACTTCAAGAAAAAATGCAGGAATATCTTAACAGTGATTTACAGTTAGGTTGGTTAATTAATCCCCAAGCACAACAGGTAGAAATCTACCGTCCTAATCAAACCGTTGAAATTGCCCAATTACCTACTACTTTATCAGGAGAAAAGGTTTTACCTGGATTTGTTTTAGACATTCCTGCTACATAAATCCTAGACAAAGCTAGACATTTATTTCTTACGTCAATGGGAGCATGGGAGCGGTTATCCCTCAGTAAGCTTACACGCCTAAGCCAGACGCGATAAATTAATTGCTGCGTTGAGAT
>Ga0209085_1000832_pt1 | contig 21013 bp, 21 predicted proteins | sample C_131016_EF_Meta_FD_187310 | JGI IMG/M metagenome (GOLD analysis project Ga0209085, IMG submission 187310) | Freshwater microbial communities from Lake Croche, Canada to study carbon cycling - C_131016_EF_MetaG (SPAdes) (version 2) | ecosystem: Environmental > Aquatic > Freshwater > Lake...
TACTGGCGTTTCATTCAATAATGGCGCGTAATAATTATTTTTAATGTGGTTGGACCGTTTTTTGTTTATAAATTTAGTAAAATTGATTTTACCTAAGTTAATGTTTTCAAGTAATCCGTGTAAGTTGGATAGATACCCATTAAATCCAAACGAGTATAAAAACGCATCGTTGTATTTTTTATCGTTATATAATTCGTAAAACGATTTTAAAATAAAACCAAGTTCGAATACTTTGGAAAGTGAGAACTCATACTTCGTTAATTTATTTAATTTCTCTTTAAACTCATTAAGTATGGATAAATTGTCAACAACTATACTATTAAATTCGTTATAACTAGTTAATTCGGTTGAATACTCCAAGAAATTATTCATATTTAATTGGGTGTGTTCGATATATTCGGAAATGTGAAATAACGTTTTGTGGATGAGTTTCATATTTTTATTAAATTTAATACAATAAGCAATATTTTGATAAATGGATAGTAGATAAAACGCAACAGAAATTAAAATGTATATTTTTTGTTCGATTTTAACAGTATTAAATTGTGTGAATAATTTCCCGATAGGTTGATTGGCAAGTATAGTTTTTAAAATGTCGACATATTCTTTAAATTGTAAACGCATACCTTTTAATTTTATAATAAAAAACGGAAGTATTGTTATGATTAATGGAGTTAATAATGCTAACACAGGCGAAGTAATATTATATATACTCATTATTCGTAGAAAGACCTCTGAATTATTTAAAAACTCTAGCATCGGTAAATCCATGTAATTATATTTTTCTTTAAATCCGGTATCGTTTTTAATTTCGTTCCATAAATCCATAATTTTATCGTAATCATATGAGATGTTATTTACAGACTTATATTTTTTTAAAAAAACTTGGGTATCTTTTAAGAACGATATATCTGTTGTATAATATTGCGACATTTGGTTAATCATCTTTTTAGAAAAACAGTTATTTGAATTAAATGCGAAAGTGTATATATTTATACCGGATGGGTCAACTGTGTCAACAAGTTCTAAATCGGAAATAACATTGTTCTTTAATGGTATTTTATGTTTGTTGTAAAATATGGGTGTTTTAAAATACTCATCAATTATATCTATTTTTGACATTTGTTGTATATGAAAAATAGATATTTTTAAAAATTATACTACGAATACAAAATTATACATACGTGTTTAACTTTGATTAATGTTGAAATTCTCGGGCATTTCATTAATTTGACACGAATAATAAGACTCTATATCTTTAATTTTAGGCACATCTCTACGGGTAACCAAATTAATTCCGACACCTTTACGACCCCATCTACCACTACGACCTATTCTATGAAGATATTTGTGTACACAATTGGTAATATCAAAATTAATAACAACACTGACTTGTTGGATATCTATTCCTCTAGCAGTGATATCTGACGAAATTAAAACACGATATTTACCATTTTTAAAGTCGGCAAATGAATGGTCTCTTTCTGATTTTTCCATATTACTGTGAATACAACAAACGGGGAACTCATCTGCTGCCATAGCTTCGTATAAATCAGAGACGCGTTTTACACTATTACAGTAGATAATACATTGCGATAAAGATATATATGAATATAGGTCTTTTAAAACCAAATACTTTTGTTTATCGTCTTCGATTCCTATAAAATATTGCGAGATGCCTTCCAAAGTTAGACTTTCTGCTTTTACGCATATTTTAATTGGATTTCTCATAAATTGCGAAGTGATTGAATAAATATTATTGGGTAACGTAGCGCTAAATAACGCAACTTGGATATTACTATTAAAATGTTGAAAAATGTTATATATTTGTTCTTTGAATCCTTCTGATAACATTTCGTCTGCTTCATCGAGGATAAGTAATTTAATTTTATAACTAGTTATTTTATTACGTCGCATCATATCGTATACTTTGCCGGGACATCCGCATATGATATGTGGGACATTTTTTGAATTCTCGTGAGTGTCATCAATATAAGTTCCTCCGAATAAAGTATGGACTCGTAATCCTTTCATCATACCACCTATATTATTTATGACAGATGCGGATTGACTACACAGTTCTCGTGTTGGGGATAAGACTAATACTTGTGTGAAATTGTCTTCTAAATTGATAAGAGATAATGCCCCAATAGTAAATGCGGCAGTTTTTCCGGTTCCGGATTGAGCTTGTGCGATAATATCTTTTCCGGATATTATAGGTTTAATTGCTTTAGATTGAATCGGACTCGGTTTTTCAAATCCGTAAGCGTAGATACCTCTTAAAATATCATTATCTACATCTAAATCGTCCCAATTTGTAATGGAATACAATAGAGGGTCGTAGTTGCTCAATTCAATATTATTATCGCAGGTTTCTTTAAAATACATAATTATATTTATTAATTTATAGTTTTTAAGCACATTTATAAGTATTATAATAAAAAAAATGGTATAAATGAAACCTTTAAATATATAATAATTAAGTATGACAACAAGCGCGCTAAAATATACACTTAATGATTTTGAAACTATTAAATTTGAGGGTTTTGATTTTATTATTCCGGATGTTACTCTAGCCTTTATTTCAGAATTAACCAAACACGTGGGTTCTCCAAGTTACATAAAAACTCCTATTTTTAAGAAAAAGACTATAGACAAACCACAAGAGAATTGGGGTGCTGTAAGAAATACATTTCAAGCTACTAAAATCGAACAAAAACAAGGATTGGAACTTCAAATAGATTTGATACGTTCACACTTGAATAAGATTTCGGATAAAAACTATATAGATTATCGTAATAAAATAATCGACATTTTCGATGAACTGGTTGTAAATAACATTTCAAGTGAAAACATGATGCGTATTTGTTCTAGTTTGTTTGAGATAGCGTCAAATAATAGGTTTTACTCTAAATTATACGCGGATTTGTATTCAGACTTGATTAATAAATATGATGAAATGAACGTAATTTTCGAAAATAGTTTGGGTTCATTTATGTGTCTATTCGATAAAATCGAATATGTTGACCCGGTTGTTGATTATGACGCTTTTTGTAAAAACAATAAGGATAATGAACGCAGACGCTCTCTTAGTGCGTTCTTTGTTAATTTAATGTATAATAAAATAATTTCAAAAGACAAATTGGTAAGTTTGTTGGTAATCTTGTTGACACAGGTCTATACATTTATTAAATTGGAAAACAAAAAAAATGAAGTGGATGAATTGACCGAAAATATTGCTTTATTATTCAAAAAGGAGTTTATTGATACAGATATACAAATTGAAGGAATGTCTTTAATTCAAAGCATGGAACATTTGGCAAAAAGCAAATCGAAAACGTATGCTAGTTTATCAAATAAGTCTATATTCAAATATATGGATATATTGGAACTGTAATTATTAGCAGTATAAAAATGATGTGATAATGCTGATAAAAGACACTAATATAAACGTCTTTAAAGATATCGTTGAGTTGAAACACATATATTATTATTTTAAAATTAAAAACTAAAATAATAATAGTAATTTAAACTATATGGTCTTATCAAAAATATCAGATGGTGTCATTTATCCAGAATTAAAAAAGGTCTTAAAGGATGATTTAAAACTAGAAGCAAATCTGTATCAAATCATAATTGAAGGTTTAAATGTAATCATCGCGATTGGAAACGCGAAACGAACATATGAATCGAATAATATTATATATTTTCCAGTTTATTTAGTTAAGTATAATAACAAGGTTATTCAAATAGGTGTTTACGAAATTTTAGCAGAAAAATACCTTGAATATATGGATGAAAATAATGTATTGGATGTTAACAAATTAAACGACCCGTTAATTTATAAATTTGTATCCCCCAAAATGCTTATAAAATTGCGATTAAAACCAGATGAACCGGATGAACCCGAAAGCGATAGCGAGGAAGAAACCAAAGAAGAAGAGGAAGAAGAAGAAACAAAAAAAGAAGAAGAACCCGCAATTATAATACCGGATGAAAGAAAAGATATATTTGTTTTAACATCCGGGGTTCAAGTACCGGCGTTGTTAACAGAAGAAACAAAAGAAGAGGCAAAGGATATCAGAGAAAAATATAAGGAGGACCCATCCGATAGTTGGGTTTCTAAATTTATGAAAAATAAATATTATACCATACATGATAACGAAGGGGGAGGGGATTGCTTTTTTTCAACAATAAGAGATTCATTCTCAAGTATCTCTCAGCAAACATCGGTCTCTAAACTTAGAGATAAGATATCAAATGAAGCAGATGAAAATCTATTTAATGGATATAAAGAACAGTATGATAATATTGTGAATTCAATCGCGAATGATAGCAAACAAATAAAGGAACTAGAAACAAAATATTTGGCTATAAAAGAAAAGTTAAAAAATGTCTTGGATAGAAACGAAAAATCCCAAGCAGTAAATGAAGCAACCCAAATAAAAGAACAACACGATAAACTTATAAAGGAGAAAAAGGTCTCTAAAGAATTATTGGCAGAGTATCATTTTATGAAGGGAGTAAACACATTAGAAAAATTAAAAAATAAAATGAAATCGTGTGATTTTTGGGCAGAAACATGGACTATATCCACATTAGAAAGAATATTAAATATTAAAATAATTATTTTATCTGTTGAGGCGTTTAAAGAAGGAGACTTGAAGAATGTGCTTCAGTGTGGACAATTGAATGATTCTATTATTGAACAAAAAGGAATATTTACACCTGAATTTTATATGATAGTTGAATATACAGGAAACCATTTTAAATTGGTTGGATATCGTAAAAGAAAGATTTTCAAATTTAGTGAAATACCGTATGATATTAAAAATCTAATTGTGAATAAATGTATGGAAAAGAACGCAGGTATATTTGCTTTAATACCGGAATTTATCCAATTTAAGACTTCTCTCAATAAAGTGCCTGTGCCAGAAGAACCTGTAATTAAAAACGAAATACGAATATCAAAATTATATGAGGATGATATTGTGTTCATGTTTTATAGTAAATCGGCAGATAACACATTACCAGGAAAAGGAACCGGAGAAACAATACCTCAAAATCTTGTTAAGAACTTCTCGAGTTTGGCTGTTATACCACAATGGCGTAAAAAATTATCAAATATGTGGGTTCAACCGTTTACATTAGATAATAATAGATGGGCAAGTGTCGAGCATTATTACCAAGCATCAAAGTTTAAAAATACAAACCACGATTTTTATATGACGTTTACGATGGATTCGGATACGGAATTGTCTAAAAATCCAGAGATGGCTAAGGCGGCAGGAAGCAAGAGTGGAAAACTTAAAAAGGAATTGATTAGACCCAAAGATGTCAATATGGATCCAGATTATAATAAAACACGTAAAAATAAAGAATTATATGATGCGTTGTTATCTAAATTCACGCAAAATGAGGATTTAAAGCAGATGTTGTTAAATACCCAAAACGCGAAATTGTTACAATATAAAGATGGTAAAGAACCGGAATTATCAGAGAATTTGATGTTGGTTCGAGAAAAATTAAAAACTAATTAAATAAAATGTAGTTCAAATATATATGCGGATTACCGAAAATAGTAAATTATTAATTTCTTTTTTTATGCAAAATAAATTTATAAGTAATGAGAAAATAACCGCAAATACAAGAAGAATATTACGGGTTTTATATGAAGATATAACAAACGCATATAATCAAAAACTTACCTATAATATGAAAATCAATAAAATAGATAATGTCGCAAATATTCCAAGACCTAAGACGTTAAGACTGAATGGGTTACCAGAAACAATCGCAAAAAGTATATACAATAAATCGTTGACTTGTATAACATATACGTTTTCTCTTTATAATAGAACTATCGTTATAAAATTCGTGGTTGAAGAATCCGACCCAGATATAAAAAGATATAACAGATATGTCGACACAATTATAATGTGGTTATTTATTTTAAATAAATATTCTTCTCCGAATTGTTCAAAGGTGATTACAATATATTTGTATTTAACATCATTACGAAAAAAACTACCGAGTAATAAGATAGATGTTTTAAATGAAAATAATGTAAATACTGCGTTTACAACTTCTTGTCAGTATAACACCGAAATAGTTATTTTTAGAAGTGAAGAGTGGTTTAAGGTTTTATTACACGAGACGTTTCATAGTTTTGGGTTGGATTTTTCGGATATGAATACAACTGAATGTAATAAAGAAATATTAAGTATATTTAAGGTTTATTCAAAAGTGAACCTTTATGAAGCTTATGTTGAATGTTGGGCTGAAATACTGAATGCTCTTTTTTGTAGTTTCTTTATTCTGAAAAACAAAAGAAATTTCGAAGAGTTTGTATTAAATGCGGAGATTCTAATAAATATTGAAAGGTATTATAGTTTCTTTCAAATGGTAAAAACATTAAAATTTATGGGTCTTAAATATACTGATTTGTATTCTGGAAATGGACGCGTCGGGTTGTATAAGGAAAAAACCAGTGTATTGTCTTATTATATTATTAAATTAATATTGATAAATAGTTTCCAGGATTTTTTAGAATGGTGTTATAAGTATAATAATTCGTTGTTACAATTTAATAAAACGTTCCAAACCCAAATGCGTTTTTGCGAATTTATCAAACTCCATTATAAATCAAAGACATTTATTAATGATATATCCAATACAGAAATTTTTATAAACAAATTAAAAAAGAAAGAGAATGAATACTTGTTGACAAATATGCGAATGAGTATTTGCGAATTAGGATAAAATACTATCCATCTCTCCAATCTGTGTCAACACAAATATATCAAAATACCCTATAGATTAATAATTATTTTTGTGTACATAAATTTAATAAATAAACCTGGTAGATTCCAATATTCTTTTTGTGTCAACACAAATATATAAAAATACCATATATATACAATATTTTTTCTGTGTCAACACAAATATATCAAAATATCTAATAGATTCCAATATTCTTTCTGTGTACATAAATTTAATAAATAAACCTGGTAGATTCCTTTTACTTTCTGTGTCAACAGAAATATATAAAATACCCATAGTTTAATAATTATTTTTTGTGTACATAAATTTAATAAATAAACCTGGTAAATTCCTTTTTAGTTTATGTGTCTACAACAATATATAAAAATATCTAATAGATTAATAATTATTTTTTGTGTACATAAATTTAATAAATAAACCTGGTAGATTCCTTTTTAGTTTCTGTGTCTACAACAATTAATAAATAATACCCTATATATCCAATATTCTTTTTGTGTCTACAACAATATATAAATAATACCCATAGTTTAATAATTATTTTTTGTGTACATAAATTTAATAAATAAACCTGGTAGATTCCCTTTTACTTTCTGTGTCTACAACAATTAATAAATAATACCCTATATATCCAATATTCTTTCTGTGTCTACAACAATTAATAAAAATACCCATAGATTCCCTTTTACTTTCTGTGTCTACAACAATTAATAAATAATACCCATAGATTCCAATATTCTTTCTGTGTCTACAACAATATATAAATAATACCCATAGTTTAAATATTCTTTTTGTGTACATAAATTTAATAAATAAACCTGGTATATTAATAATTCTTTCTGTGTCTACAACAATATATAATAATACCCTATATATCCAATATTCTTTCTGTGTCAACAACAATTAATAAAAATACCTGGTATATTAATAATTCTTTCTGTGTCTACAACAATATATAATAATACCCTATATATCCAATATTCTTTTTGTCTACATAAATTAAATAAATAATACCCTATATATCCAATATTCTTTTTGTGTACATAAATTAAATAAATAATACCCTATATATCCAATATTCTTTTTGTGTACATAAATTAAATAAATAATACCCTATATATCCAATATTCTTTCTGTGTCAACAACAATTAATAAAAATACCCTATATATCCAATATTCTTTTTGTGTACATAAAATAAATAAATAATACCTAATACATACATTATTCTTTCTGTGTCAACAACAATTAATAAAAATACCCAATATATCCAATATTTTTTTTGTGTACATAAATTAAATAAATAATACCATATAGATTCCAATATTCTTTTTATGTCAACGAAATAAATAAGTATTTGAATAAAAATAATATAAAATAACACCCAATAAAATAATATTATGGATTTACATAAAAATAAATATGACCGAGAAACATTAAAGAAACATATATATTCGTTGAATTTGGTGGACATTTTAAAAACCCAGCATTTGGATTATAGTTTTGTATTAAGGTATATTTTAAACATAAACTACCAATTCACCAAAGAAGAACAATTAATAACTATAGATGATGTTGTGCGTTTCCAACCGCATCTCGATAAAGATATCTTAGAAAAGGAATGTTTCATGGATGATAATGATAGTGTTTTGGGGTTCGATAATTAAGTATTTGAATAACAGAGACTAAAAATAATAATAGATTTTTATTATTATTTTTATGGTTTTATTTATGGTATTAATTTATAAGTTTATAGTTCAGTAGCAACTGATACAGGGTCCTTTGATGCTTTTGCGAAATGAGGACTCATGTATCTCTGAAGATTAAAATAGGTAAGTTCGTCAGATTCGTTCAATTTAAGAAGGGTCGCAAGTTTGGTATCAGGGATGATTTTGCGTCCGTTTTCCTTATCCTGAAGGTTATGGGTTCGGATATATTTATTAATATCTCTGGTTACTTCGGTTCTTGCCATTTCTGAACCGGAAGGTTTTTCTAAAAATAAGGCAAGTTCGTCACTGATTCTGGTTGGTTTTACAAATCCAGAAGGTGCGCGATTAACTGACTTTCTCTTTCTCTTGGAACTTTGTTTAAGGGCAAGTTTTAATTCACGTCCCAATTTCTTTTCAAGGAGTCTCCAATCAGTTTTAATGGATGAAACCAATGAACCTAATTGTTGAAGTTTGGACAAGAACTCAACAGATTGCTCGGCAACAGGTGTATCAACCTCGTGGTCTGAAACAACTTCATCAGAACTAGAACTAGAACTAGAACTAGATGAAACAAGTTCGGGTGTTGGTTGAACAGAAACAACTTCAGTTTTAACTAAAACAACTTCTGGTTCAGCAACTTTGGTTGCCTTTGTTTTTTTTGCTCTAGGTGCTTTTTCTGAAAGAGTCACAACAGGTTCCTTCTCGACAACTTCTAATTTAACAGAAACAACTTCTGGGTGAACTGATTCGGATAATTTGGTGGATTTATTTACTCTTGGCATCTTATTATACTATATCTAAATAATTACTTTTTAAGTGTTTTAACGCAAATATTATATATTGTATATGTTAAATGATAGTAAATAATTAATTTAATTAAATAAACGTGAATGATTGATATAACCATGGAATAGCTACGGCGGCGTTTTCATTAACCATTGTTAACGCTCCTAAAATATAATAACATCCCAATACTTTATTATCATTATTAATTCCGTTATTTATTAAATTCGAAAGTATGTTTACAATTGTATGTCTTATATTATCGATATTTGTTTCTCGTCGAATACTATACAAATTAATATTCCTAAAGATATCGCCATTTGGAGGACAAATATTATTTTTGGTTTCTTGGGATAATTGTGCCCTAAAATTCCAAATATCTGTTAAATATGTCAAAAAAATAAAGAGTTTACTTATGGATAATGATAAAAACCAGTCAGGGTCGCTAAATTGTCCTAAAGAATCAATCTGTTGAAATAATTCAATAACTTTGAATTTTATATTTTGGGTAAAAGGAAGACAGTCGTTGTTGACAATGTCGACATTAATTTTCTTTTTTAAAATAGAAGTAAGATTCAATAAGTAATGTAGTTTAAATATATCTTTGTTTGGTATTTCGTTTCTGTTATATGGATTGCGAACACTTCGATTTGATTTTGAAATTAAATTATAAAGAGAGATAATATCGAACCCATAGATAAAGTTATCGCTGTCTTTATAACTAAAGAATTGTGTATATGTTATCGTGGTTAAATCCTCCATAGTTAAAAAATCCTCTTTATTAATACATAAGTCTCTATTCATAACTGCCGGTCCTCGTAGTTTATGACATAATCGAACTAAATTACCCCTAAAGCATCGTTGAATTTTAATGATGAAATGTGACAGATAAAAAACCCCATATATTCGTTTAATTAATTGGTTTTTATTTCCGGTAATTTTAATTTTATGTTTTTTTGCTATAAATTTGAGTTGTTCGCCGGTGTAATTATATTTCGTTATAATGTTATGGTTATTAAATGTTAAGTTATACATATCGTTATCACTAATTTTTGGTAATTTGGATGTGTTGATGATATGGTCATCAAACTTTAATGTAATTTGCCCGATGTATTCATTAACAAGCGTTTTTTTCATTTTAAGATTCATATATATATATATTATTTAGATTTCTATTGTTTTATTATTGTTTTATTATTGTTTTATTATTATTATATATTTGGTATCATATATGATGATAACAGTTAATAATATATTAATATATTAATATTACCCATTTAAAGACATCCCTTTAGTATAAATTATAAAAAGATAAAATGGCAGACACTATTATTGACGGAACAAAATTCAACACCAACAATATCATGTATACTTCTCCTAAGGCAAATCCCCAAGGAGGCAAAAGTGTGAATATATTAAATAAACAAACTAAAACAGGATTAAGATTATCAACGCCATTAATGATGACATGGGGAGCATCTGATTTCGTGGATGAAAAAACCGGAGTCGGAAATGGTAAATTTGATATGTCGTTACAATTTCCAAGTGAAGAATATAAAACCGAAGAGTCTAGTTTATTCTTAAAGAATATGCAGGCATTTCAAGATAAGGTTAAAGCAGATGCGCTTGTTTATTCTAAAGAATGGTTTGGTAAGGTTCACAAAAGTGCGGATATCATTGATGAGTTATTTTCACCGATGTTAAAATATCCAAATTTAAAAGGAACCAGGGAACCGGATTATTCAAAACAACCCGCACTAAAAATAAAGGTTCCATTATGGGATGGTGTTTGGAAATGCGAAATTTACGATGAAGAAGGTGAAAAACTGTTTCCATCTTCTTCAAATGAAAGTATTACTCCATTAGATTATTTAAAGAAAGGTGCCAATATTGCGGTATTAATTCAATTTGGTGGTATTTGGTTTGTAAACGGAAAATTCAGCATCAGTTGGAAACTCCTTCAAGCAGTAGTCCAAAAACCAAGACCAACATTATCAGGACAATGTTTTATTAAATTAAAATCTTCTGATAAAGAGAAATTAAAAGCATCTCAGGATAAACTCGAAGAAGAACAATCCGAAAATATATCTAGTGTATTGGTTGAAGATAGCGACGACGAAAATGAGGATGAACCAGATACACAACCAACCCCATTAAATGACACTTCAAATCAAGAAGAGTTAAAACAAGAGGTTTCTGACCCAGTTGTTAAAGAAACACCTTCAGTAGTAGAACAATCTAAAAAAAGAGTTGTTACCAGAAAAAAATAAAAACCAAATAAAAATCAAATAAATAAACAAATAAATAAACAAATAAATAAACAAATAAATAAATAAAAAACAAATAAATAAATAAAAAATAGTAGATAGAATAGTAATTAGAATTTCAATTTCAATTTATAAATTATTATAAATTGAAATACTTATTAAGTAAAATTAATCTTAATGATAATGTCGCTTTTATTGCTGATGTCGTAAATATCTGTGTCTGAAATGTTGTCGTTTTCTTTTATTTTAGTAATACCCTTATCTTTTAAAACATAGGTTTGAATAATTTTAAATTTTAAATCATTGATAGGAATATTAAATACTTGTTTTCCTAAATTAAAGATAATATATATTTCGTTTAAAAGAGATATTGAAAACGGAATATATAGGTTAACAATTAAATTGTTATCTTCATCAATCATAACGTTTTCGGGTAAGTCCGGAATACATTTAACAATAATTTCGCTTGTTTCCGCATCAAAGTATAATTCATTATGCCATAATGGAACTAAATACAATAAATTATTTACGTATAGTTTATAAAAGTTGTTTTCGAATAAGTCGTCAATAGACGGATTTAAAATAAATAGTTGGTCTTCTTTACATTTTTCCAATACGATGTTTCTCACGATGTTTAATGTTTCTTGGTTAATGTGTAAAATATTTTTATATTTCGAAATAAAACTGTAGACTTCAATAGATGTTTTTTTGTCCAATTCTTCAAATAATTTGAAGGATATGTTTTTACACCCGTTAACTATTTCATTAATTATGTTCGAAAAAACCCCGTTATATTTGCCTTGTAACATACCATTCAAAAATAATTGTAATATAAATGTATATGTATTATTGGTTTGGTGTAGTTCATCTAGATTATTATTTAATAAATTGTATGCTTCGTTAATTTCCTGAAATTTGTGTGTATTTCCGTTTTTATCTGGGTGGTGTTTCAACGCTAATTTATAATACTTTTTTTTTAATTTTTCGTTAGTTAGGTGTTTTATGTCACACTCAAACTCTAATATACCCAACGCTTTTTGAATATTCATTATTAATCAACAAATTATAATATTTAAGTATTAAAATTGTGAATAACATTTATTAAATAAAATAAATAATTTTCTAAATGATATATTGGTCTATAATTATTATTATAATATTTAAAAAATGTATACGTTTTTATTAATATGTGCGATAAATCCGCATCGTGGATTTTTTGTTGTTTAATTAGAACGGTCAGAATATACCATACACATTCCATTATATCTAAATTATAAATAAATATGTCGTATAACAAATCCCGAAATTTAAGGAATTTAAGTTCATTTATGTTTATCATAACATATAAAATCTTATTACAAATGATTTTATATTGTTGCATTAATTCGTCGTTATAAATGTGTAAATTCTTTATGTTTGTTATATTTTCCAGTTTAATATCGCTCGGTAACTTATTCTCTAAACATTTATTATATAGGGTTTTGGTGGGTCTTGATATGGGTATAATTTCACAGCAATTTAGAATGTTATCCGGAATAAAACTAACTTGTTCGGTAATTAAAATATATTTCAAATCAATAGAACATGTATTATTTTGTTGCATATAACTATAAAAATTATCCAGTAATTCACTATTAATTTCTTGGAAATTTTTACAGACAATAATTCCGACTTTATCTGTTTTTGCCGATATGATGTCTACCAGTTGTTGATATATTTCGTGCCATATTAGTTTCGAATTACATCCTAACAGTGACATATCTATTTCATAATGTATGTCACTTATTTTAAAATAGTAGGGTTGTTTATTAAAAGTAACGCTTATTTTTTTATCATATTTTAAATCGGTTGGACTATACTTTTTTATCGATTTTAACATTTGGGTATACTTGCCGACCCCTGGTGGTCCATATAAAATTAAGTTTTTAAAATCGTGGAGTTTTTCCGGGAATTTATTAAAGATTTTATTTAATTTTGGGTGTAAGTTTTCCTTTTGTGCGGATTGTATATATTCTTCAAAATGTGTTTCATAAAATTTCATTATATATTTATTTGAACATTCTTTAATTGAATATACAAACTCATTATATTTTTGAAAGTATTAAACACATCCGTAATTTATATACTAATGCTTATTGTAAAATACTTAGAACAATACAACGATAATAATATTTTTTTTTGTGAACCAATTCGCAATAATATTATTAACGATAGTCATTTTATCAGAATCTTATATTCCACTCACGAATTTATGTTAAATGGTATATATTTATACATACCATTAAACGACGTTATTATTGAAAAACATTATAATAAATATAGGTGTTCTTTCAACCTATACAACAATAAAACCATCGATAAAATAAAGGTTATCGAAACACAATTATTACAAAAATATTCCATCACACCTAAAACTCCTATCCATAAAATATATTCTCAAATTTTAAATGGAGGAATCAAAATATTTAATAATTATACAGATTATGAACACTTAAACGACGAAGATACTCTAATATTAAAAATATCTGGTATTTGGGAAACAGATACGAATTACGGATTAACCTATAAATTTATAAAATTGTAGTATGAAACCCGTCCGTATGAAAATTATTTAATATGATATATAACGTAATAACGCATATCCAGTTGATTACCCCTATAAGGTATACAAACAAACTTTGTGTTTTGTTAATGTATCCGCCTTCATTTATTCCATTTAAAACAATATATAATTGAAGTAATATTAATATAGTCGATATATTTGAAAATGTATAATATCCATCAGACACGTGTCCCCCCGATATATTTGATTTATAATTTATCAGTAAAAATAAGGTATACCCTATAATAGATAACATTAATAAATATGGACCACAATTAATAAACATCAACATAAGGTATTTAAGTGTAGACACGTTTGGAAACCCCACCGATATTTTACTTAATATAATACACGAAACTAATATGATAGCACTTGCTAATATTGAATAACTCGCAATATTAATATCTAGTTTTACGGAATCCTTCATAAAAAAGGACACAATAAATAAAACCACGCTACAATAAATAAATGAAGTATATATGGTTTTAAACGTTTTCTCTTGTAATGTTGACATTATATAAAATATAAATATTAAATTTTTATTTCGGAGTTTATCGGATTATCCAGTATATTAAAAAATGTTATATTTTAGTTTAATCCACGATTGTAAATTTACAACATCACAATCAACCACATTTTCATTAAAATCCTTTATTGAAAAAAAAGAGGGTTTTTTCATTTTAGGAGTTTTAAATAATATATAATTATCCTTTCCAGGTTTACCTCTTCGAATACTTATATGTTCCGAAACTTGTCTAATAACATCGGGATTAAGTTGTCCTGAATTATTTAATAAATGTTTTATATCATCCATTGTTATATTTTCGGGTGGTCTATTACCTAAACTCTTTAAGGATATGTTTTGGTCTCCAAATATAAGATATAACCCAAACTTACCGTTTTTAATAATAAGGTCTTTGCCTTCATGTTTTCCCAAATTTGAGGAACTTACGGTTTTGGTTTTACTATTGTCTACAAGTTCCTCCAAAGAATACTCTCCTGTTTCGATTTTAGTTATATCTATATCTGGATTAATAGATTTAAATGTCACCGATTTATCTCCGTTATCAATACATTTAATTACCGGTCCATTTTGTCCTATCGTATAAATATGCGTATCATCTATTTTATATTCCGGTTTTTTATATCCCGATAACTTATGAATTAATTGGTTTATTTCATCATAGCAATTTTTACACATTTCTGTAGACATTTTTTCTCCTAACGCAATCTTGTCTAATTTATCTTCCATTTCTCTCGTATAATTATAATTAAATAAATCATTAAAATGTGTTTCTAAAAATTGCATAACTACAATACCCATCGGTTGAATTATTAATTTATTTCGTTCATTTCCAAACTCCTTATTGTGTTCTATTTCTGTAATACTTTCGTCTTCTAATTCGTAGTCTTTACACACAACCTGTTTTCCTTTTACATCTTCCTTTATTACATACCCTCTTTCTTGTATTTTATCGATTAACATCGAAAATGTGGATGGTCTTCCAATTCCCTTTTCTTCGAGACACTGAACCAAATTTGCCTCTGAATAATGACTTTTTGTATCTATTAAAGTTATATTGGATGTTATTTTTCTATAGTGTATAACATGTTGCTGTTTTAATTTTAGCAAATAATTATAAATCGGATTTTCAGGTTTATACTTTTTCTTTACTACTAACCAACCGGGAAATATAACGTGTTCGCATTTATAACTATAAGTTAAATTATTTAATGCGGTTATATTTGAATTTAACGAGAGAACGGATGCGGACGACATACAACTTTCCAACGCATTCTCCCAAATTAGTTTATACATTTTTTTTTCTTTTGGATTATAATCCTTTGTAAGTTCTTGTAGACATATATTTGTAGGTCTAATTGCTTCGTGCGCTTCTTTAACTGTTGTCGTATCTTCAACGACGTGTGTGTCTACAATACCCGTTATTAAAGAACTGATATATTTTTCATCATAATTTTGTAAAATATAACTCCGGGTTTTTTCTATAAAACAACTGCTATATTTCTTACTATCGGTTCTCATATAAGTTATTAAACCATCTTCATATAATCCCTGACATATAGTCATCGTTTCTTTAGGTGAAATATTTAAAACCGAACTTGCCATTTGTTGTAATTTAGACGTAATTAATGGTTCGGGTGATTCATGAAATAATTGTTTTGGAGGCAACTCACACGTAAATATATGATTAAAATGAATTGAACCATCTAAAAAATCAATAACATCGTCTTCTAATTCAAACCGTTTATTTAATTCAAACGGAATAGACAAATTCGTAAAATAACTCGTTGTATTATATACTTTTTTACCCGGATTATTTATTATTTCATTATGATTATCATATATTATTTTTAATGCGGGCGATTGACACCGACCAGCACTTAAACTATTTTTAGATTTATTCGTTATAAATTTCCAAAGCAACGGGGTTATTTTAAACCCAACCAATAAATCTAATATTTGTCTCGTTTGTTGAGACTTAATTATATTTATATTTAATGTTGTTGGGTTTTTTATTGCGTGTTGAATTGCGGGTTCTGTAATTTCCTGAAATATTATTCGTTTTGTCTTGTCAACACTTAAATTAAATAATTCGCAAATATGCCATCCAATTGCTTCTCCTTCTCTATCGTTGTCTGTCGCAATGATAACCTCATACGCTATATTTATCTCAGACCGTAATAATTTTATTTGTTTTTGTTTTAATGCGGTGTCTATATTTTCATACGTTACTTTAAAGTTATTATTAATGTCAATGTTTTCAAGCGATTTTAATTCTCTCAAATGACCGAAACTTGCCACGCATTTATACCCAGGACCTAAATATTCCTCGATCTTCTTACATTTGGATGGACTCTCGACAATAACAAGGGATTTTGTGGTAATATATTTTTTAGACATAATATAAATCTAATATATTATGTTTATGTTATGTTTATTTATATAAAATTACTTTTTGAATACCCAATAATCGCACAGGCTATTCGTTTTCCAGAATTACCAGTTATTAAACTGGACTTATTATTACCGTGTCCACAATCATCTTGGTCCGCGTGTATTATTAATCCACGACCAATTATATTTGCTTTATTTCCTCGTAATTTAATAACGTTGTCGACAATCGTATATTTCGCACAACCATTCGAATCGGTTTTTAAATTCCCTAAATCTCCCACATGTCTATTTTTCATACCAGGACAACCGTGTGTTTTATTATATGGATTAAAATGGGCACACATACTTTCACACTTTTCAGACAAATCTCCTGATTCGTGAACATGAAACCCGTGTAGTCCATTTTTAGATAAACCCTTCAAATTAATATCGATTATTACCGTTTTATTTACAATATCTTCTGTAAACAAAACACACCCTTTAATATTTGTAGTGTCGAAAAATGCGATTGCTTGGATTTCTTGGATACTCATATATTTGATTATAGATTATTTATAACTCATTCTAATGAATAAATTTAAAAATGAATTGACATTATACCTTATATTACTTACAACTTAAATATAATGAATCTCTCCTTAATACCGTTAAATTATGACTTTAATTTGGGGTAACCCTTTTGACTGAAAAAATAGATATTATTATAGGTGTGACATAATATATTATTATTATTTTCCATGCAATTTATTTTTGTGCTATCCTTCATATAATTAACTCCGGCAACAGGATTTATGTAAAAAGGTTTATTGTTTTTAACAAAAGATAACCAAAACGTTTCTTTATCTCCCCAAACATACTTATATGTTTCTTCCCAATTATAATTTAATTCATAAAGAGTATTAACGACATCACCGTGTATTTTTTTATTCATATATACAACACCCGATTCAACATAAAACCAACTATGTTTTTTAGGGTCATAGTTATTTGTGTATATATAGTCCCATTCATTTGGAAAATATTCGTTTTTTATTGGAAGTAATTCTTTAATAAATGATATTCTATTATTAATTTCTTGTAAATCTTTTGGATAATGGCGTAAATAATCTTTAAATAAAAAACTTTGGGTTTCAATATAATTTTTATCATTAAATATTATTTCTGGATTTACTCCAAATAAAACGTCACAATCACATAAAATAATTTCATCAAATTCAGTATATTTAACAATAAATGCTTTTATTTGATACCCTTGCCAACGCGAATAATCATCAGTATAATCTTTTACATCTTTAAAAGTTATATTATGGGTTAATTGTAATTCGTTAATTTGTCTTGTAGCATTATCGCTTATTTCATTCCCGATTTGCCATAATTCGATTGGTAATGTGAAATTTAAGTTATTATATAAATTACGGATGTTTTCAATTAAAAGTTTTTCATATTTTTCCATTATAGGAATAATCAGACCTTTGTTCATTTTATAATGTAAATATAATATAATTCTTCCTTAATAATTAACAAACCCTCTTTTACCCATTAATGGGTTATTAATCGAGTTATATTTATTAACCGAATATGTTATATATGGACTTAATACTATTTTGTATTTTTTTAGTCTTACTTTATCCAAAAATTCAAAATCTTCTTCAATAGATGGTATAAATATAAATTTAGAAACCAGTTCGGTTTTTACAGCAAAACTTATGCCTACATTTTTAATAAAAAAATTGGTAGAATCTATGCTAGGACAAACACGGTCGTCCAACGTCATTCTAAATATTATTACATCAGGGTCAAGCCATAGTTCGCTTAAAAACGATTCCATATAATTAGGAGTTATGCTGTCGTCGTCGTCTACAAATGCGACCCATTCGGTATTCACAAACTTAATTCCATAATTACGGACAAGACCCGCACTATTGTATCCCTGTCCTAGTTTTATGTGTGTTTTAATTATGGTTATTCTTGGGTCAGTTTCAGATATGGTTGGTTCAATACCATCAAAAATAACGATTGCTTTCCAATTAGTGATTGTTTGATTTTTTAAAGACTGTAATGTTAAACTTAGCGTTTCTCTTCCAATTGTTGGTATTATAAATGTAAGTGCGGAGTTTCCAGACATAAAAAACTATTCAATATTATATTTAAATTATAAATTGGGTATAATAATATTCACGTTAAAAAAGGGTTTCACCTTTTTATTTTGTTTTATTTTATTTTGTTTTATTTTGTTTTATTTTGTTTTATTTTGTTTTTATATTTTTAGTTTCCTTTTTAAAGAATAGTATTATGATTCGTCGTCATAAAAATACATATCATGATTTTCTAAATAATCATCATCTGTTTGTGGTTGTCCTATTTCCAAAGAGTCGTGATCAATATGCGTTTCGACTTCCAAGCATAAACATCGTGTTCTTTCGGATAATAGTCCACCCCCCATTTTGTAATTTCCGCATTTATTACAATTTATAGATTTAAATTCGCGTTCTATAACAATAAAGTGTAATTTCTTATAATTTGTTAAACAAATCGTCCATTCACACTCCATATTATTCGGAATAGAATAATATGAATTAAACGGGTTTCTACGAGTGCTAAACCCGTTGTTAAATGCTTCAACAATTTCTTGCTTTTTTGATTTAATAAAAGATATCATTTTAGCTACACGAATCTCATAAAAACAGTAACTTTTAATAATATCGGCAAGTTCCACTGGGAAACGCATTTGGTTAATTGCTAGTTGGTTAATTACGCTCATATTTGGGTAGTATAATAGTTTGTGTTTAATAATACGATAAAACATATTTCAATTTTTCTTTTTTTACTATATAATTTATTAACTAAAAAAAGTAAGATAGTTGTAGACACAGAAACTATAAAAACTGTAATATATTTATAGGTATTTTACAAGTTTTATAATTTTAACTGCCGATTAATTTATCAAAATATTGTTTAGATACTTTGTATCTAGTTATTTTATCCCTTCCGGCTAAATGAAAAATATATGTTTTATTTATTAATTTATCATTTTCTGTAAAATGTTGTAAAATACCATATTCAAATTGTATCGAATTTTGTTTAATATTTAATATATTTTTATTAAACATATCTATTAATACACCTTGGTCCCACCAATAAGGATAAGGATTATTTTTATATAAATTTTCATCATATAACCATCTAGTTAAAAAATCTATACTATATTGACTATTTTTAACAATAAATATTCCAGTATTTATATTATTATTACCTAAATCTTTACTAAAAATAAAATTAACATCGCGATTGTCATTTATAACATCAACAATATTAGTTGCGTCATTATAAAAAAAAGCATCCGCATCAATCCATATCAAATAATCAAAATTTAAAATATTCTCAAGTAATAATGGTAATCTTTCCCATGCGGAATGTCTATTATATAGTTTTTTTTTATTTGATAAAATAATTTCTAAATTATATTTTTCACTATATTTTTTATTTATTTTATAATTTATTTCACCATAACTTTTTATATTATCGTCATAAAACATAACTATACAAACATTCATATATATATAGTATATACATAAATTAATAGGTACTTGAAATGTTAACTTGTATAGACTACCAGTTGTAGACACAGAAACTATAAAAAACTGGGCAATTAATTATTAATTTATTTATTGGATATTTTGAAATAAAGTTGTAGACACAGGAAATATAAAAAACTGGGCAATTAATTATTAATTTATTTATTGGGTTTTTTGAGAGAAAGTTGTAGACACAGGAAATATAAAAAACAAGACAATTAATTATTAATTTATTTATTGGGTTTTTTGAGAGAAAGTTGTAGACACAGGAAATATAAAAACCAAGACAATTAATTATTAATTTATTTATTGGATATTTTGAAATAAAGTTGTAGACACAGGAACTATAAAAAACAAGACAATTAATTATTAATTTATTTAT
>Ga0209085_1000833_pt1 | contig 20981 bp, 33 predicted proteins | sample C_131016_EF_Meta_FD_187310 | JGI IMG/M metagenome (GOLD analysis project Ga0209085, IMG submission 187310) | Freshwater microbial communities from Lake Croche, Canada to study carbon cycling - C_131016_EF_MetaG (SPAdes) (version 2) | ecosystem: Environmental > Aquatic > Freshwater > Lake...
AGGATGATGAGCGCCCCCGCCTCACTCTGGGTGATGATATCCAGATTGACCTCGGAATTGAGAGTGAGGATGAGGAGCCTGGTGCCAAGCCCGAGGGCACCATGAAACTGGATTTGTAGGTTGGAGGACCGTAGGGACGTGCGTCCAAGTGTGTCTAAACCAATTCACACAAAAAGCAAATGGAGTATCAGACTCTTGGAATGATTGTTGGTGCCGTGATGATTGTTGCGGCTCTGTTGTATGTTCTGGATCGTCGTGCCAAGGCCCAGGCGGTTGATTACACAGACCTTGGTAAGATCGTTGCTGGGTCTGGCGTTCTCACGAGCGGAGTTCTCTATTCCCTCGGAACGGAGGCTGTTGCAGATGTTGCCGAGACCGTGACTGCGGCTGCTCAGGATATGTTCGTTGGTAAGCCAGAGTTTTAAGATAAGCATATATAAATAGTATGTCTCGCATAGTTCGTGTTGCAGGAAGAATGATTGACCTTTCAGGGCTACAGCAAGTTTGGCTGGGAGTTGACCATTTGACTAACTCCAAAATCACACTGTACTATCCTAAAGGTCCTACACAGACGATTGAATACACGTTTGGGGAGCATGTACAAGCCGAAAAGGACAAGAACACTATAGAGGAATCTTTGAAAGAGTTTAAAACGACTTCGTCTGTTTCAGACAGACAATGAAACTTTCTGTACTCGCATTCTGTAGTGGATACGAATATGACATATATGATAGATTTGCAGGGTCGTTATATGATACGGGGTTCACGGGAACCCTCTACTTTGTGATACTGCCTTCAGATCAAGTACACGTCGAACGGATTCAAAAAGAGTATCCTGCGATCAAGACAATTATTGATACATCTGATCGTACGACAGCGTTTTACAATCACAGGTACAGGGTTTTCTTGAATCATCTAGATAAGATTGAGGGCGATTATATTTTTATGACCGATTCTCGTGATGTTTTGTTTCAGAAAAATCCAGAGGACTTTTTATTGACCGACGATATCTATGTATTCGAAGAAGACGTACTAATCAAAGATGAACCAATCAACACTACGTGGATAAAAGATCTCGGTACGATGGTTGGTATCGATATTTTTTCATCTATTCGCAACAAACCTGCATTGTGTTCTGGAACAACCTTTTGTTCGAAACGAAGTCTTTCGCATTATTTGACGGTTCTTAATCAAGTACTTGATTCAATCACATTACCACCTGGATATGTTATGGATCAGGGTATACATAATTACATGGTGTATTATGATCTTCTAAAACCATTCAGTGTCAAGGTTCTAAACAATAGGGACAATCTGGTAAATACAATTGGTATATCTCCTCATAAACTATTGAACTCTGAGAATAGGATTGTGAACTGTAACAATGAAGTATCCTATATAGTCCATCAGTATGATCGTGGAGATAGCTCATTTAGGATGAAAATTTCCTCAAAATATGACTTTACTATCTAAGACCAGTCAATCTTGAAGTGAGTGCTAAACATGTTTCGAGTTACCTTACAGTCAGGAAACGTCTTCATAAGATGGAACCTTGCTACATCTGGTTTGATGGATGGAGGAGCGTCAATCGTGACATACGTGGTTCCAAACCCAGCAGCAGCTTTAACGTCAAAAATAGCTATCTCAAGAAACTTCTCCAGAGTGTTCTTGCGATTACCTAGTTCCCGAAGCTCTTCAGCAGTCAGCATTATTTCTTACTGTAGATGTAATCGTAAATGGCGTGTCCGTATTCCACACTTCTTGGAGAGCGGGGCAAAGGATTTCATTCAACACGATTCATGGGACTCGCCTTGAATGACATTTTGGGAACGATTGGTCTGGCATTGATTACTACATTCTTGTTCAAGATTCCCTTTTGGCAATCCTTGATTGTATGGTTTGTTGCAGGCGAGATTCTGCATTATGTCTATAGTGTTGATTCGGCATTCCTAGAAACCCTAGGAATCAATAGTAAGTGCGTCTCCTAACTGAGCTGCAGAGGGAGTCGCACGGTAATATGTCATACGACCAATCTCCTTGCGTGGAACAGCCGAATCCACACAATACCTTGCAATAGCCTTGTAGAGGTCAAATCCATGATATCTGTCATGATTGTCCATCTTCTTACGGAACATCACAGATGAACCATCGCCCTGCGTCATCCACTGCAGGAACACCTGAAACAATGGGTGTGTATAGTCATGCTTCGGTCCCTTGGGAAACATATCCCAGAAGACCGACGTAGCAAACCGAACAAGATCAAAGGACGGGCACGCTCCGATGTGCTGACGCTTCTGGTCATAGAATGGATCCATATTGTACTGACCGCCTGCCTCCTCATCCTCCTGAAACTGGCTGCTCATAAACAGCTTGGGCTCCTTCATTCCGACTAGACGGAGAGACATGATCGCCCGATCAAAGTCAATGATCTTCATCAGGTATCCGAACGTAGGAATCTTGTAGACCTGTCCACCGTGCTTGTAGAAGAGGAACTCATCGTTCGTCTTGACATACATCACATTGTTGCCGTGGAGATCGTTATGAACAAACCCATAGTTCCGCTGAGCAAACGCAAGAGCAAAGACAACCTGTGACACCCACGCAATATGCTTATCGGGTTCGGGGTTAGCCTTGATCAGATCGTAAAACGTTCCATCGCAGACCTCCATTGCCGTCGTCACAACAGGAACATCCTTGAAGGTAGCCCACGCAAACGATTCGGGCTCTTCCTCGTCACCCTCCTCGTCATCCGTTTCCTCAGAGCAGGCACAGGACTCGATATCGTAGACATCGTCATCATCTTCATCGTCCTCTATCTCAGGAGACTCTGAAGAAGCCATATCGTATCCCTCTACGCTATCCGACTCAGGGTTGCTCACGTGATCAGCAGCCACATCCTCAACCTCTCCCAGCTCAATTTCCTCACCCATCTCCAGAGTTGTCCGTGCCCTGCGAGTGTGAGAGAACTCGGCATCGTGACCCTCCGTGCGGAGCTTGAGTTCAAAGGTAGTGCCAATCTTGTCAGCAAACCAACCCTTCTCAGTCAGCTCCTCATAGTCATCTGAGATATCGATTGTGTGGCTGCTTGCGAGGCCGACATAAACACCATAGACCTTCGGGAAATGCTGGCAACCAGACTCAGACAGGGCAATAGACGTCATCGCACCAACATAGGCTGCCGTATGGGGGCTCTGCATCCGCTCCTGCATATCGCTTGCAACATCCGCTCGCTTAGGGACACCAAAGGATCCATAGTCTCCTCGCATCGTCTTGAACGGCGATAGGATCATCGTCGTCTTGCGATGAACAGGGATAGTCTGCCCGTGGACCTTGACGTTCTTTTCATCCACAATAGACTCAATCGGAGACGACAGCTTCACCCCATAGTCATGGAGCCCAGCAACATTCTCCGTCTTGAACAGCTTCTCAAGACTCGGAAAGAAAGGCTGGATCGTCTTCATAGACCAAGGGGTTCCATCCAACTTTGCAACACGATGGATCTTCAGTGGCACGGGTGTAGTTCTCAGATCCTTTCCCATTATCAGAAGACACGGCGAGGAATGTGAAAAAATAAACGACACACCAGAACAAGATGAACTTCCAGCTGAAGAAGTTTAATATGGACATGATCAAGGACCGATGTGGAATGGATTCTCGCAAAAGTCCTATGATCGTGATCATCGGTAAGAAGGATACGGGTAAGTCCTTCTTGTGTCGTGACCTGCTTTACAATGTTCAGGAGTGCTTCCCCGTTGGCCTTGTTATGTCACCCACTGAGGCAGTGAACGAGTTCTTTCAAGGGTTTGTTCCCTCCAAGCTGATTCACGACAAATATGAAGCCGCAAAGGTTCAGAACTTTATTAAGCGTCAGTTCGCAGCTAAGCAGAGATTTCTAAAGTCAAAAGCAACTGGTCAACCCTTTGACCCTCGTGCGTTTATGATTCTAGACGACTGCTTGTATGCGGCAAAAGAGTGGATTAATGAAGAGTCTACTCGCTTTGTCTTTATGAACGGCCGTCACCTTGATATGATGACCATTATTACCATGCAGTACCCGCTTGGTATCACGCCTAACTTGCGTACAAACGTGGACTTTGTGTTCATTCTTCGTGAGAATATCCTAGGTAATCGTCGTAGGATTTACGAGAATTACGCAGGTATGTTTCCTACCTTTGAGATGTTTTGTGATTTCATGGACCAGTGCACAGAGAACTATGAGGGACTGGTCATTTGCAACAACGTGTCCTCTAACAAGCTAGAAGATCAGGTGTTCTGGTACAAGGCTTCAGAGCATCCTCCCTTTAGGCTTTGCGACCAGTCTTTGTGGGCCGATAACCGCCCTTTCCAGTCTGCGATGCTTGCTGCCGACGACTATAATGCCTCTTCTTTGAGGAAGAAGAACGCCGCACCTTCCGTGTGGGTGAAGAAAGAAGGCGGAAGGGACTAGCACCGCCTGCAGGCGACTGTACAAGAACCGCTACAACAACAGTATCTATGACTTCGATAACATTGTAGCTCCCATTGGCCATCATCTTGATTTCTCCTTTGATCAGCACTCGACGGTTCATATCGCCACCAGGTGGGAAATCAAGTACGTTATACCTGTTTGGAACAAGTGAATACGGATTTGGGATCAGAATGGTTTGAGGACCATCAACATTTAGCGATACAGGAACCCATGCTCCATTACTCCACATATTCCATTCAAACCTATAGTTTTCAGGTTTTGTTGCAACAGCGTTCCTAATGTTCTGAAGAGTCATGCCAGGACTTACGGCGGGTTCTCCGAACACTTGTGGCTGTGCCTGGGGCTGTGCCTGGGGCTGTGCCTGGGGCTGTGCCTGTGGCTGTGCCTGTGGCTGTGCCTGGGGTTGTGCCCGAAAACCCTGTGCCTGTGGTTGAGGTGGTGGCCGAGCTTGGGGCGGAGGCGCTTGAGCACGGACATTTTCCGGTTCAAGATCATCTATTTGTCCAGTGGCCACTGGTAATCCAGCTGTGCGCCTTCGATTCCACCGTGCTCGGTTTGATACACCAACACTCGGCTCTCCATTTGGCCACAAAGTTGCCCAACAATATCCTAACTTTTTGAACTGCTCAGGGTCTCCTCCCTTATCGGGGTGAAACTGAAGAGAAGCCTTCCTATAGATCATCTTTGCATCTCGTTCAGTTCCAGAGTCCAGCATCTTATAGCACGCTTCATCTGGACTTGCATAAGGTCCAGCTCCCCCACGTCTACCCATTATTTAAGTGCGAGACTTGCGCTTTGTCGCCCGCCGTGACTTCTTGGACTTCTTCGTCTTGCGACGACGACCACCGTAGTTGACATCCTTGAAGTGCGGATCCTCAGGAACAGGCGCTCCCATCTCCTGAAGGATCGATGATGCAAGAAGAACCGCATTGCTCTTCTTGTCACCAGCATACCGAAGACCCTCGCCCGCCTTAATACCCTGCTCAATAAACTCAGTCAGTCCAAGCGTGAGCATTGCGTTCTCCTTTTCAGAGTTCGCCTTTTCTTCCTCTTCCTCATTCTGCTTCTCATACGCAAAGACAGACGCCTCCAGTGACGCATACTTCTCGCCCGCCCAAGAGAGGATATCTACGAGTGCGAACAGTTCATCGACAGAAGCGTTTGCGTGGAGTTCACGCACCTTGATCGCAACCGCCTTCTTGTATTTCTTACCCTCAGCAATCGCCTTCTTCACCTCGTCATCCCACCTCTTTTTCTCCGCCTCAGTTTCCGCATGCTGAGCCTTTGCAAGTCCTGCGGCGGCAATTCGCTCGCTGCGACGACGAGATTCGATATCCTCCATAGAATCTGAGTTAGTAGGGGCAGCCTTCTTTCCTTTCGAAACGACATCCATCATCGAAGCTGACGCAGGTGCGGGCGCAGCCTGAGCAGCCTGAGCAGCCCGTGCCGCCCTATTCCTCTGAGCGTTAATTGAAGCTAATCCTGGGTTTTTTAGTTCCCTTCGGGGATACGGTGCTCCAGGTTGGACGATATACTTACGTTTCTTGAAAGGTCCTAATAGCTCGTCCATTTATTTCAAATCAACATTTTACTCCCGCATCACTCCCTCCGAAGGGTGAACTGGAGCGGCTGCATCCTCAAGGGCCTTCTCTGCAGCGTTAGCCTTCTTGCGGCGCTCGTTCTCCTCCTTCTGCGCCTTGATCGACTCCTCACGCTGCTCAGCAAAGAACATCTCCTTGTTGGACTCGTTCTCCTTGTACTTGCGCATCAGCTCGTTCAGCTCCTTCTCAGCGTACTCAACCTCAGGCATCAGGTGCTCCGAAGGATCCCACGGCAGCCACGCACCAACCTTGCCGATGTAGAGGTTGTCCTTCGGGTAGCGGCGCTGGAGAACCTTGGAGAACATCTGGGCCTCCTCAACCGTGGCAAACGCACGACGAACCTTGACACCACGAACATTGGTGCGGAAGTCAACCTGATTATCGTACATCTCCTGCAGGTTCTTCTCCTCCTTCAGAAGGAAGATCTGGTACTGCTCGTGGATATCCGTCTTCTTCACCTCATCCTTACGAACGCTCACAAAGTCGCTGGCATCCTTCAGCAGGTCGTCAATCTTGACAGAGTACTTCTTGGACAGAAATGACATGAAGTTCTCAAGTCCCCTGACCTTCCACTCGTAGTCCATCCACTCCACAAACTTCTCAAACATGAACTCATCCTTCTGCTTGATCACCTTCTCGGGGCTGATGAAGGAGACAATGCAGTACTTCTGCGTCGGGATCTCGGGGTCTTCGTCAAGGTAATCAATCGGTCCATTCTCGTCCTGCTTAGGAAGCTCGGTGCGGGGCATTTACTTGTTCATGCGACTTGGACTTAAGTTCTTTCTCCGCAACTTACAAATGTACGATATCTTCACGACCGCCTACCTGTTCTTCCTGCTCTGCCCTGGTCTGCTGATTACCCTGCCTCCTGGCGCTGGAATCATGACTGCGGCCGCCGTCCATGCAATCGTGTTCTTCCTGATCCTCCAGTATGTGTCCCTCTATGTTCCTTGGTGGGCCGTGTGGGTTGTTGGTGTTTCCATTGTTGGATACAAGCTTTGGTCGGGACGTTCTGTTGCTCCCGCATATTAAAAATTTCTTCGTGCCTAAGAACCAAACAAATGTCTGATTCTGCGCCGAAGCCTACCCCTTCCGCTGGTGTTGATGTTGCGGACCTCCTTACTCGCCTCGTGAAGTATCTTTTGGAAGGTTTGGCTGTTGCCATCGCTGCGTTCGTTCTCCCTGGCAAGACGCTCAAGGTCGCCGAGGTTGGAATGATCGCCCTCGTTGCGACGGCCACGTTCGCCATCCTGGATATCTATGCCCCTAGCGTGGGTGCATCGGCTCGCACTGGTGCTGGTTTCGGAATCGGTGCCAACCTGGTTGGGTTCCCACGGGTGTAAGGGATGGTTAGACCTTCAATGCACTTACCAAGTGCGACGCCAACGTTGTGGTCAATAACGTTCCGTAATTGTTCTGTGTCATCTGCATAGTACCGATTGCAACGACACATACAGGACTTGATGTTGTAACAAGCGTATAGAGAATCTCCTCAAGCGTATGAGGGACACAGAATGTGTCATACACTCTCGCAGATGCGAAGTGTATTGCATAATTTGCAGCTATGGCAACAACAGCCTTAGCAACAACCTCCATTTATCGTTTACTAGTTGCTTGTGTTTAAGAAACAATGGAATCCTCCACTTTTCTTGTTCGATACAATGGACGTTGGATGAAAATCAATTCTCGTGAGTTTGAGCCAGAGAGAATGACCACCGATGTAGCATGGATGCAGATTAAGGAGGGACTCACGCCAGAGGAAGCCTATCGTCGCTGGTTTGAGCTACAGCGTAGAATTTCTCGTGTTCTCAAGTAATGAGGACTCTGATTCTTGTCCTAGCCTTTGCAATCATCGTCTACCTCGTGTGGCGTCTATGGAAGCCGATCGTGTCACCACCAAAGCGCGAGGTCCCTGTCGATAAGGCAAACCTGTATTTCTTCCACACAGACTGGTGCGGACACTGCCAGAAGGCAATGCCTGAGTGGGAGAAGCTGGAGGGTGGTCCTCATAAGTTTGGAAACACAGAGGTCTCCTTTGTTCGTGTGAATGCGGAGAAGGATCGTCCGACCGCTGACTTGTATGAGGTAGATGCATACCCCACTGTGAAGCTGGAAACCTCAACGGGTCTCTACACCTACACTCGTGCTCCAACTGCCGAGAAGCTAACCCAGTACCTCAGGGAGACGTTTGGAAAAGAAGCGTGAGGCCTGTGCAAGCCCTTCATCGTAGAGCTGCTTCTTCTGAGCATCAGTCAATTCCTGCATGAGTGAAATCGTATCATTCTTGAACCAGAGGACATTGTCCGTATGAGACTCTGATCGGAATGCCTCGTAGAGTGTTGCAGAATAGTCTGATAAGGTCATCTTCTTCAGCCTTTCAGGTGTAATGCTAAGTTCGGACCGACTGATATGAAAGACCAGGGTATCTGGAGGCACAACCTTGTGCATATTGTGTGCGTAGAATCCACCATCAATGTACAGGTTGTTGTACAACACTTGAGGATGGAAGACAAATGGCAAACAGGACGAACACCTGATCGCATCCATGATCGAAACAGATCCCGTCAAGAAGACCGCCTTCCGTGTGGTCAAGTTTGAAGCAAGGATATAGAGCTTCTGAGGAGCGTCATCAATCACAGCATTTCGTAGGTCAATTCCTTGACCATCAAATGCCTTGAGAACTGTTTGGGTAAATGAGTCCATAGAGAAGAGCGCCTTCTCCTGAGTAAAAGACGTAATGGAGGTCAGGTTAATCGAAGGGATCACTCCAGACAAGTTGAAGCCCGTGTCAAACATATGCTTAATCGCTTGCAGTGGAATCTTGTAGGCAAGAGCTGTTGCAATAATAGAGCCTGCGGAACATCCATAGATTCCTTTGGGAAAGATGAGTGGTTGGTGCTTTTCAAGGGCGGCTAATCCTCCGATCATAATGCCGCCACGAACTCCACCGCCACCGAGGGCAATCGAGCTAAACATTCTTGTATGGAGGATGTAAGGATGCTGAAAGCCCGTGATGTATGGGACGAGCAGGAAGACCGCAGAGAAAAGCGTATGCGAGCCATGAGACCTGTCCTAAGTCAACTCTACGGTCAGATCCGCAAGCAAGCCACTCACAACCCAAATGCTCCCTATATTGTCTTTGAAATCCCCATGTATGTTTTCGGGTATCCGCTGTTTCAGATCTCCGAAGCCCGCGAATACATCATGAACACCCTTTCTCAGGGCGGATACATGGTGTGGGTAATTGATGATAAATACCTACTTATTTCATGGATGAAGACAGCGGGTGGAAAGCTGTCTCAACACCGCCCGCCAGTGAGCATAAACTACCGTCCACAGGTGTATGATCCTTCGACACTAGGAAGTATGCGATAAAATCGTCACAGAATATAATGCAGAGTCCGCCAGAAACAATTGTCATTCACGCCCATGGATCATCATCTCCTCACACAGCAATAGTACCTCCCGCAGTAATGCTCAAATTCGTGACAGATCCTCGGAGAGGAACTGAGATTTGCATGTTAAGAAGACCAAGGGATTATCTCACAGTATGCAAGCAAAATAAACCCAGGTTTCAAGCTGGACCAGGTCAAACCTATATTGATCTAGATATATCCTTCTCACCGCGTATAAATAGTAGTTTCCCAAATGGATTATATAAATGTGATATTATAACTGATGGTAATGTACCAGTTTTAGCTCTCGGTGACAATCAAGAACAGTTCGCTAATGTCCCGTTTGGATCAGACTGCAAACTTAGTCAGGTTGTTAATTTCCTAGCTGAATGGCAGCAAGGATACCCAATAATTATATGGGTTGCAGCATGTTCAGCTGCCGTCGATACCGTGCATTTCGCTCCTATAGCAGCAGTGACAGGTCGTCAAATTTCAGATTCTACCAATGTAACACATGCGCAGTCTAATTATGATAGACATGTTAACAAATGGACCAACCCAAATTACAGGAGCCCTAGTGCAAATGATGCTATGGAGGATATTGAGCAACCCATTCCATCTTACGAGGAGCTGTTCGGAGAACCTGCGCAACCACCTGTTAGGAGTGGATTCGGGTTCGGTGCACAACCTCAAGAACCTGTTAGGAGTGGATTCGGGTTCGGTGCACAACCTCAAGAACCTGTTAGGAGTGGATTCGGGTTCGGTACACAATCTCAAGCGCCAGCACCTGTTTCTGGCAGTCTTTTCGGGGGACCGCCAGCACAAGAACCCGTTAGGTATGGATTCGGGTTTGGTACACAATCTCAAGCGCCAGCACCTGTTTCTGGCAGTCTTTTCGGGGGACCGCCAGCACAATCTGGTTTTAGTGGATTCGGTCAATCACCGGCGCCTTCTCCTGGGTGGTCCCAGGCGTCACCAAGTGGGTTCTTGAAGTTCAGTGGCAAGAGGAAGAGGAGGAAGACCTACAGGAAAAATGGACGGAAGCGTCGCAATACAAGGAAACGCACATGAGCTGTGAACATGAAGTTGTTATCGATGATGGCGAGCGTGTGTGTAAGTGTTGTGGAACGATTCTGGGCTCTTGTATCGACGAAGGAGCGGAGTGGCGAGTCTACGGCAATACTGAAGACGACCCTTCCAGAACAGGGACGATCACGAGCGAACTCCTTCCTGACTCCTCATACGGATCGATGATGATGCGGCGCCGAGGGGGACAGCAGTCGGAAGAAGCCAAGTCAATCGCAAAGCTTTCTGCGTGGTCGTTCTCAAGCCATGGAGAGAGATCATGGATGGGTATCTTTGATGCGATCCAGCAGTCCTGTAACCGTGTAGGACTTCCGAAGGCAATTGTGATGGATGGATGTGCAATGTTCAAGAAGGTAGAGGATGCTCAGAAGACCCGTGGAGAAACTCGCCGTGCTCTGATGGCTGCTGCAATCTTTACATCCTGCCGTCAGCACGATGCAACCCGTACGCACGAGGAAGTAGCTAACTTGTTCCACGTGAGCATCCGTGCCCTATGCAAGGCTCTGATGCGGTTCTCGGACGAGGGTTCAAACGTCCTCAATACTCAGCTTGGTATTGCTGAGCGTATCTGCGCCGACATGGATCTGTCTGACTCAGATCGTGATCGCATTGTCCTGATGCTTCACAGTCTCCCAGAGATGGAACATACTCCAAAGACGATCGTAGCAGGCGTTGTCTGCTCTATTTTGGGTGGTCAAGTTACCAAAGTCTCTGAGGCTTCTGGCGTCTCTTCAGTCAGCATTCGCAAGATTGTTGAGAAGTTGAAGGTTACACAGGGAAGAACGTAACCGACCATGTCGTTGTACCGCCGCCAAGTGTGACAAGAGTCATTGATGTAAAACCAAGAGTTATCATAGACGTATCGGTACGATATTCAGAAATCATTACCGCCGAAAACCCTGGTATTTTCACACCAAATATCGTATGATAGTTACCGTCGTTCCAAACGGTCACTATAAATGGTCCAGTTTTATAAGGAACAGTAGCACTTCCGTTATTAACTATCGTGCCATTTGATGAAAAGAACCCACCCGTAGATGAAAGCACACCGTTGGATAAAGCAACTGTACCCGTTCCATCATTAACTCGCATCGTTCCAGTTACATCAAGGCCGTAGGTAGGTGTCATATTGATTCCTAGTTTTCTACCTGACGTTCCGACCTGAGCGTTTCCATTCACGAAGAAGGGTGTTGTTGGCGGTGTAGTCGGTAGGTTTGTTCCAAACATTCCATTCGTACAGGAGAAGGTTCCGTTAGAGAAGAGAAGTGTACCTGCACCATCACTGGCATGGATGTATCCACTTACATCAAGGTGGTAACTTGCAGGGGTGATGTTGATTCCAAGCATACCGTTGTTGGGTGCACCAATCTGAGCAAATCCATTGACCATCAATGGCAGAGTAGGAAGCGGTGCTGAATACGGCATGTTGATTCCAACATATCCGTTGGAGCCTGAAATCATATAGTTTGTACCAGTACCCTTGATCAGAACCGTGTTGCTAAAAGCCGCAATCGCATTGTTCGTCGTGGAGTTGATGTTGGTCCCGATAAAGATGTTACTATTTCCTGCAGTGATGCCAGTACCGTATCCAATGTATATGTTTGAGATGCCTCCCGCCAAACTGTTCCCACCAAGGGAGACACTTTTTGACGAGCCAACGGTACCAATTCCAGACAGGAATCCAAGGAATACATTGTTAATCACATTGGACGATCCGTATCCCGACTGGAACCCAACAAATGTATTGTTTGAGTTTCCGTTTAGGTTAGAATACACATTGCCAGCGTTGCTTCCAACATAGACATTGGAGTTTGAGTCCGACACAGACAGGCTGTAGGCAGATACGAAATTAGCTGAGATCGTGTCTATGTTTATGAGTTCAAGTTTTGAGTGATATACATTGTTCGTCGTGTCATACACAAACGTAGGGCGGAATACGTTTTTCAGTAGATTCTGTGCGTTGCTGATACTACTCATTGTATTGACTGGAGACAAAGGTTTAAGTGTATTCTCCACTATATATACAGCCATGTCCTATACTTTGTTCCCGATCAAGTCGTCTGAGCAGCACCTCTATAAGATGTATAAGCAGAGCGTAGCCGTTTTTTGGACGCCCGAGGAGATTGACTTTTCTAAGGACCAGGCCAATTGGACAAAGCTTACCAATGATGAGAAGCATTTCATCAAGCATATTCTTGCATTCTTCGCTGGTTCCGATGGAATCGTCATGGAGAACCTTGTGACTCGGTTCCAAGGCGAAGTCAAGTCTCAGGTGGTCAAGTTGTTCTACAGTTTCCAGAATGCGATGGAGGGCATTCACTCGGAGACGTATTCCCTTCTGATTGACACCTATGTCAAGGATGAGGAGGAGAAGGCAAAGTTGTTCAATGCGATTGAGGACATCCCTGCAATTGAGGAAAAGGCTAACTGGGCGCTTCACTGGATGAACTCTGACCGCTCGTTTGGAACCCGTCTGGTTGCATTTGCCTGCGTGGAGGGCATCTTCTTCTCAGGTGCGTTCTGTGCTATCTTTTGGTTGAAGAAGCGTGGTCTGATGCCTGGACTGACCTTCAGCAACGAGTTGATCTCTCGTGATGAGGGACTTCACACCCAGTTTGCAGTGGCTCTGTTCCACACGCTGCCCGAGAAGCCCGAACCTGAGATCATTCAGTCCATTATTATGGGAGCCGTGACCCTTGAGAAGGAGTTCATCTGCGAGTCTCTCCCATGTGCCCTGATTGGCATGAATGCAGCTCTGATGTCTCAGTATATCGAGTTTGTGGCTGATCGTCTTGCGGTCCAGTTGGGCCTGAAGAAGATCTACGGAACGCACAATCCGTTTGATTTCATGGATCTGATCAGTCTTGAGGGCAAGACCAATTTCTTTGAGAAGAAGGTGTCTGACTATTCTCGTGTTCAGAGCTCAGGTGAGATTCGTCTGGATGAGGATTTCTAGGCACTAAGTAATGAAGTACTTTATTGAAATTGACTTTAGTGCGGAAAACCAAGTGCCCGCAGGTGCAGACTGGCAGCGCTTTGACAGGGATTTTGAGAGCCAGTTCCCATCATGGAACATGGGTCACGAGTTCTCAATCTATCAGAGCGACGGAGGTATCATCACACTTGTCGTGGACGAAGAGATAGACGACCCATTCTTGACTGAGAAGAAGCTGATGGACTATATCTCAAAGTTGGAGAAGGAGCTGAACGACAAGCTCAAGAAGAATCTTGACGATGCATTTGGAATCACCGATGACCCTAAGCTCACGTATTCCAAGTACAAGGCGATCACCCCTCTTGAAACAGAGGAGTCTGCTAAGGCTGTGATTTCAAAGAATATTCCAACCATCCGTGATAAGTGGAATAGACCAGGAGGTCCTGGTGAAAAACTCGCAGCCAAGCGATTTGGTACGAATGGAGGTACACGTAGGTTTAAGAAGAAGCGCTTGATGTCAAGGAAGTACTGCAAGAAGACCCCGTGCCGCCGTATGGGATTCACGCAGAAGGCAAGCTGCCGTCCCTATAAGAATTGCTATTAATACTTGATCCTGTTGCCTGCGGGGGTCTCAACCTCCTTGTCACCCTTCTTCGACGGCTCCAGCGGGACGAAGTTCTCCGTCGAGAACATCTTCAGGAAAAACATGAGGACGAACGAGATCACGACGATCACCAGAACATACTTAGCTAGCGTCCAAAGCAGTCCCTTCATTGACGAAGAGTTCTTCGCAGCGTAGGCACCGACACCAGACGCAACCATTGTCTCGAGGAAAGCACCACCCTTCTTAGCCATTTATCAGAACGCAAGATTACTTTGCTGGAGGCACAGTTGAGTTTGTCGCATCCGCTGGGGGCGGGGTCGACTTCTTTCCAAAGATCATTGCAATCAAGAAGAGAACGATAAAGAAGAGGATAAGACCGCCAATGAAATACGCAAAATACAAGCCAGCTGTTCCAACGACACCAACAACACTTGAGTTCGGGTTCTGACGGGCAAGGTAGGCGCCTGTTCCAATGAGTGCAGCATCCTCAATCAATGAGTTACCATCTCCGCCAAACATCTTCTTGAGGAAACTCTTGCGAGGCATTTACCCTTACACTGTGGAAATAAGATAATGAATCAAGATGCTATTCTTGCAGTTTGCATATTTATAACCGTCTTCGGATGTGGGGGGATTACGGTAACCATATCACACTTGTGTTACCGCCCCCGTTATCGTCGTTTGACAGACGAGGGAATCGATCTCGTTTAAGACGCCATAACCTTTACCCGCCTTCGTTATAAATGGAGTTTCTTCATGCGTCAATTGCCCTCCTTGCGTCTATGGTTCTGATCCTTGCAGGTATGGTCGGTTGGATCTACTGGCAGCAGACTCGCCTGTTCCAGAACATGAATGCGATTGCGCTCGTGATTGGCGATCTGAATCAGACGCTAATGGCGACCGTTCAGCCAAAGGTTGAGCTGGCCACGATCCCCGAGCCGACGGAGACGGTTCAGGAGGTAACCATTCCTACGTCCGATGATGAGGATGACCGCCTCTCGGTCACCGCCGAGGTTGTTGCGGGCCCGCCTGAGCCGCTGGACACGGATGGTCTGGAGTCCAAGACTAAGAAGGAGCTGCAGGAGATCCTGACCAAGCGTGGAATCCCTTACGGAAAGGGTGATGCAAAGCCTGCGCTCATCTCTCTGCTTAAAGCCACTGCGTAAGAAGTAATAATGAAGGTGGTTTCCTTCGATGTAGGACTCCGCAACCTTGCTTATTGCGTCCTTGAAGGAACTGACCGTAACGATGTAAAGATTGTAGATTGGAACATTATTGACGTCTTAGGAGAACAGGCAGGTGTCGGTGCTCCTAAATGTCATAAGTGTACTACAGCTGCTCAGTATGAACATGCTTCAAACGGAACCTTTTCATGTGGTCGTCATACGCCCAAGAAGAAGGCGAAGGTTACCAAGGTCGCTCTGAACAAGATGACCCCCAACCAACTTCACGAGATCATGACCGCAGAGAACATGTCTACTGAGGCAACGAAGAAGTCTGATCTGGTCAAGTTGATCTACAATCACCAGAAGCAGAACACATGGAAGAAGTGCGTTTCTTCGGCAACTCAGGGATCTGTTCTGGACCTTGCCCCTGCGATCATCAGGAGTTTGGACGCACGATCGGCATGGGCGGGAGCGTCTGTTGTTGCGGTGGAGAACCAGATGGACCGACGGATGTTTGGGGTCCAGGCGATGATCCAGATGTATTTTTGCGCTCGGGGGTTTCGGTGCACGGGTGTATCGGCGACTCACAAGCTTTCAAACATAGTGACTGTGGAAGATTCAACTGCCACATATAAAGGTCGCAAAAAGACAGGCATATCTCACGCATTCGCTCTTGTTCCTTCTGAGAACCAGGCGCACTTCGCAAAGCACCCCAAGAAGGACGATCTGGCTGACTCATTCCTACAAGGTCTTTGGGTATTAGAGCATGAGAAGGAGTAAACCCTTGCGTTCCAGCTTTAAGAAGGACGTCCAAGTCAAGAAGTAAGAATGGACGTCGACCTACTCATAAATCCACAGCAAGGAGGTATCGCAAATCTTGAAACCGTTGACCTCCCTACCCTTACGTTTGATGAGGTTCCTGCACCGCCGCCCGCGCCGAAGCTTGTTCCGTCCGCCGAGGACACGGGCCCGATCCAGCTGGGCGGCACGATGAACTTCAACGCTGAGCCGTATGCGCCGACCGTTGCTCCTCGCAAGATGTCGGACGAGGCACTGATGAAGGAGAAGTACGAGGTTCTGCGTAAGTTTGAGCGTCTGTCCAAGATGGGCGTCCCGATGCGCAAGCGGTTCACGATGGACTCGCCTCTAGAGGAGATGAAGATGGAGCTGGAGTTCATCAAGCGTGAGAAGAACATGGATGCGACCATCAAGCAGTTCTCCGAGTGGTTCGTGACTGCCATGAGCGGTCTGGAGTATGGATCTAAGCACGTTATGTTGCTCAAGGCGTTCGGTCTTCAGCTGGATGGCCTGTCTGAGTCAGCCCAGATGAATGTCGTTGATCTTGAGGATGATTTTGAGGAGCTGTATGATCAGTATGGAGACAACCTGAAGATGCATCCGCTTGTGAAGATTCCCATGCGTGCTTGCATGATGATCTACATGGTTCACCTGACGAACCAGATGACCCGCAAGGCGCCGATCCCGAACATTGACGATATCATGCGTCAGAATCCCGATATTGCTCGTTCTCTGGCTGCTGCTGCAATGCAGAACCAGACGACTCAGATGCGTACCACTGCGAACGTGCCGCCTCCTCCTCAGGCGACGAACCCGCTCTCTGGTCTGATGAGTTTCATGCAGTCTGGAATGCCGCCTGCCCCGCCTCCGTCGATGATTCCCAAGCAGCCCGCGGCAGATAAGCAGGTGAAGATTGGTGGTGGTGCTAAGGTCAAGGCTCCAGCACCGGCTCCTGCGCCCGCACCGGCTCCTGCACCCGAGATGAAGTCGCCCCCGAACATTGATGAGCTGCTGAAGAACATCAAGCAGTCGGTCGTTGTTCCTCCAGGCAACGGTCCTCCTGCGGCAGTTCCTGCGTCTGCCCTCCGTGGATCGAATCCGAAGAAGAACGCTGGCTCGACAGGGAAAAACTCAGTAGTAATTAAACTATAACTAATCTGCATTTAATATAAATGCCTAAGGGAGTCAAGAAGCTGGAGCACGAGATAGCTGATTGGAAGCACTACAAGATGAAGGGTACATGGATCGACGGGAAGAAACCTTATAGGCCATTCACCCACGACGACGCCGACGACCAGATCAAGAAGCTCGAGAAGCTGCTCGTCAAGGCCAAGGAGCGTGAGAGCAAGCGCCCCTACAAGCCCGAGCCCCAGGAGCAGGACGGGGGTCGCCGCAAGACGCGTGGTCGCAAGAGCCGTCGTGGAACTCGTCGCGGGTAGGCATAGATAAAACACCTGGCTATTTACAAATGCCCAAGTTCCTGGTTGAATACACACTGCAGGATGTGGAGAAGATGACTCCTTCTAAGGCGAAGGATGTTATGCGGGCGGAGGGCCGTCAGTATATCATCCACAACGTCCATCCGTCTATCCTGGATGACGGCTTCGTGGAGACGGTTGACTTCAAGCAGGCCCCTGAACTTATGAAGCTGTGGGAGAAGCACGTCTCAAAGGAGGAGATGGAGAAGATGACTGTTGGAGATGCTCTTGGGCTCCGTGAGGAGGTGCGCAATGCTCTTCGCCAGAAGGCACTGAAGGGTGGTCGCCGCAAGACGCGTGGTCGCAAGAGCCGCCGTAGCACTCGTCGTCATTAGACTCCTCAGGTTCGCAACTAACCAAACATCGGAGGCACGTTCCGGTCATACGCTGGCCAGTCCGCCTTTGACACACCCGCATCAACCTTCTGGTTCGCCATTCCCTCAGCACTACGACGAGACACACCTGAAGCAATAATGATGTATCCCGCAGTGAGCAGGGTCGAATGCACAATATCACGAGTGGCAATGAAACATACGGCGAAAATCGCAATCCTCCTCAACAGGATGTTGCGATTGTACTCAGTTTCATCTCCACTGAACTCATCGACCAAATGACGAGATCCAATGTTCAGCAGAATCATCATGACACCGATGAAAAACTTGTTGTTGTTGAGTGCATCAAGGTACTGCAGCATTGTCTTGTGTCAAGATTTTAGAGGGGAGCAACCGATGACGATGAGGTCGTCGAGGGCTGAACGCCGCCCGAGGTATTGGGCAGAGGGGTTGAAGTATTCATCGGCGGCGACGGGGTCGTCACGGGAAACTGACCCATCGGTCCAGGAGGAGGGGGCATTGACGTCGGGGCGCCAACCGAGGGTGTGGTGGCTTCGGGAGGCACGCTTCCAGTCATTGTTGATGTCGGCTTGCACTCCTTGCTCACGGCATCGTAGGCATATCCGTCAGGGCACGTGCACGTCGGCTGCACGACTGTCGTAGGTGTCGTGAATCCCTCCCACGAACTCAGGGTGCAACGGAGGTACGCCACAACCAAGAGGAGTGCGACCGAGCAGCTCACCTTCTTGTGGACATAGATAATGCCCGCAAGCGCCGCAGCCTTGCCAACAGGCGTGGCAAGAAGGTCACGGACAACCTGGAACCCAGGAACAAACACAAGATAGAGGATCAGAACGCCCACAGCAATCATTTCATTGCGACCAGAGAGCATTTATAGTTCCCTCATATTTTTCTGTGTTTCTTTGAACAAGTGGAGTATGAACTACTCAAGTCTTGAAGATGCCTTTGGCACCCCGTTTGGGCAACGCATCCCTGTGACCCATGAGCATGCCGACAAAGCCGAGCCGCCCGCAACTCGTCCCGACCAGACGAAGAAGCATTCCGAGCTGCTCAAGTCGGTTGAAAAGTCCCTACCGCTGGACAATAACCCTGCGACAGAGTCGTTCAACGCAACACCCATACGTCCACTTCCAGAGGCCCCACTTGACCCTCGCCTCCCTACCTACAGGCAGCAGGTTCGTGAGCATTTCGGAATGAGCGGAGGTGGTGGTGACGATTCCAAGCTTGATCGTATTCTCCGCCTGATTGAGCAGAACCGCACAGGCTATGCACCAGCCACAACACAGGATATGCTCCTGTACATTGCTACGGGTGTGTTTTTCCTGTTTACGTTTGATACATTTGTCACCCTAGGTAAGTCTATGCGTGGCCGCTAAGCGCGGTCGTTAGGCCCGAGACGGGTCTGCATTGAAGAGAAGTTATCAAATCCATTGTCGAGATACTCAATCTCAAACGTTAGGCAAAAATTGGCTACGTTTGTGTTTGTTCCAGCACCAGCTGCAGCGGCAACCGATCCGTCAGTCGTCCAGTAGACGAACCCCTGGCTACCCTGCTGAGAGTGGAGGCGAGTACGAATACGAAGACGATCCAGCTTTCCAATCGGAGGGCTGAAATGAGAGGTGTTCTCCATACCAGAGTGATCATTGTACTCAATAAACTGCGTCTCCTTGCTAGCTGCCGCAGCTCCCTTTGTTGATACAACATTCGCAATCTTTGCAAAGAAGCTGTCGAGGTATTGCGACCTATTTCCTGCAACTGCAGTCTCATCGCCCTTATTCAGCCCATCAATATCGACCATGAAGTAGTTGGGCATGACGTTACCAGACGTCACAATAGCTGCATCAGCTGTGTACTTTGCAGTGGGAAGGTTTGTTCCGTCAGAATATGTGTGGCTTCGTGCACTCTCAAGCGTCGGAAACTCTGCACTCATCAGGCGGAGGGAAATCACCTTCTCATAGACACGGGGCAGATACACAACAAAGTCACCGTTCGTATAGTAGATACCTGTATCACGATCGGCAGAGTCAATATGAAGCACCTTCTTCACAGTGCGGAGTTCGGGGGTCGGTGTGGACTTCTGCACGATAGTTCCACGGTAGTCAAAGTTCATTGTTACTTCTTATGAGATAAATCCGCATCAGCTGTCCGCCATGTCTTTCCGTGAAGTACGAATGAATGGACACGAGCCATGCCCCATGCAGCAGGGGTTGCCCCAGGGCGGTGACCTGTACGCCACGCTGCCACGCCACGATTGTAGACCTTCTTCAGAACCCCAGGGGACACTCCAGTTGCCTTCGCAATTGCGGGAATACCAGTCACACCTGGATACTTGGTGTGGAACCGAGACGAATAGGAGGATGGGCGGCGGCGAGTTCCCTTGTCAGTCTTAAACGGCTTGTAGGCTTTCGGATCCTTCCAGGACATCTTGGCACGACGAGTGATCTCACGATGCCTCTGGGCCTTGCGGCGAGTGGATAGTCCACGATAGTATTTAGGGGGCCACAACATTGTATATTCTGCGTTTAAAATCAAATGGGAGATTCGGGTGCCACCGACTTGGGACAGAATGTTAGTTGGACTATTGTTTTAGAAGAATACTTTGCTCAGACAGGTGAGAAGGCAAACGGCCTTGCGATCATGCACAAGAAGGCGGAGAGTATCTTTACTCGTCGCAAGACCTATATCGACCTACCCGTAATTATCGGGTCAGGCGCTGTTGCCTTCCTAAACGCCGGCTCATCAAGCTTGTTCACGGACCACCAGCTTGCGGCTACTGCTCTCGGTGTTGGATCGCTTGTCATCGGAGTTCTGAATACGATGGGTTCGTATTTCGGTTGGGCAAAGAGGGCTGAGGGTCACCGTATGTCAGGTATTCACTATGCAAAGCTGTATCGCTTTATCAACGTAGAGATGCGTCTTCCCCGTGAGCAGCGTATGCAGCCTGGCGACTTCTTAAAGTATGTGAAGGATCAGTACGACCGATTGGCCGAGCTGAGCCCTCCTATTCCTAGTTCGGTTGCAAGGGAGTTTTCTCACCGTATGGAAAAATACATGGATATCTCCAAGCCAGAGGAGACAAATGGACTAAATAAGATTG
>Ga0209085_1000835_pt1 | contig 20858 bp, 16 predicted proteins | sample C_131016_EF_Meta_FD_187310 | JGI IMG/M metagenome (GOLD analysis project Ga0209085, IMG submission 187310) | Freshwater microbial communities from Lake Croche, Canada to study carbon cycling - C_131016_EF_MetaG (SPAdes) (version 2) | ecosystem: Environmental > Aquatic > Freshwater > Lake...
TGTTGAAACGAATAAACAAGCCTCAGCTACAGGTCTGTCAATACAAGCCAATGCTATTCGTATCAGAGATTACGGACTACCTACAGTGATGCAATACGAAGCAGTCACAGTAACACCACCAGCATTTGGTGAAATACGCATCAGACAAACTGCTGTAGGTGTGAATTATCTAGATATTTATCTTCGCAAAGGTTGGATCCCGGATTTTTTACCATTGCCCGGAACTCCCGGTATGGAAGCCGCAGGTGAGGTCATTGATGTCGGCCCAGGCGTCACAAGCTTGCTGCCTGGTGACAGGATTGTGTATATGTCTCCAGTACCAGGTTCATACACCACAGTTCGTAATGTCTCAGTATCTAGTACAACTCGAATTCCACCAGGAATTTCTGATCAAGTAGCTGCTGCTTTATTGTTAAAAGGTGTTACCGCAGATTACTTGATTCGTGACCTTGGTCATGTCAAAAAAAACACTCGTCTTTTGGTACACGCTGCAGCAGGTGGCGTTGGCCAGTTGATATGCGCTTGGGCAAATAGTTTAGGTGCTCTTGTTATTGGAACTGTTTCAACGCAGGAAAAAGCAAAAATTGCAAGAGAGCATGGCTGTCATCATGTTGTCGTCAGCAAAAATTACCAATTTAGCGATGCAGTTCATTCCATTTGCCAAGGGGCTGACGTTATCATTGATGGACTTGGTGAAGAGGCACGTGAAGAAAATTTTGCTGCTTTAGCAAAATGCGGACATTGGATCAGTCTTGGACAAGCCACAGGATCTATCAACGAAATATCTCCTCATTGGTTGGTACAAAAATCATTAAGCTTTTCACGTCCGGTTGTATTTGATTACGTGTCGACTCAAGAATTATTGGACGAGCGTGCACAGCGTATTTGGAAAGCATATTTTGATGGTGTATTGAAAAATCCAGCATATGAAGAATTTGAATTACAAGATGCCTATCTAGCGCATGAACAATTAGAGGCTAGACTTTCAACGGGTTCTTTATTATTGAAAATTCGATAAAACTATAAATTGAATTGAAAATAAATTATCTTAAAAATCTTTTGACATATTTTGAATTCATATCAGTCATCTTTAAGATGGTTAAATAATCTACAGTATTAAACAATGGATCGACACCTGGTTCACTGCAAATAGAGGCACCTACATTCAAATATCCTTTGAGAATAGCTGGGATAGACATATCGTTGTGAGCAAGGTTTTCTGATAATTGAATAGGGTGTTTAGATTTAATTTTTAGTTTGTTAGAAAACCGATTCATAGCTATCAATTGCTGATGAACATTGGATGCCAACAAGCCACCATCAGCAAGAGAAATACTTGAGCAACCCATGATGTATTGATGGCTTGAGTTCAGAATAAACTTGTATATTTCTTTCCAAAGCAAAAGTATCGTGTAGCCATTTCTGAATTGTTTATCGATGCAAGATCTGTCAATTTCGACAATCTGATCCCTTAGGTGATGGATAGGACTCAAATCAAATAATGAGTCACAGTACATACTGCCTATTTTCTTTGCGGCAGCTGGAGTGATTAGTCTGTAAGTCCCGACTATGTTATTTCCTGTCGTTTCTCTGACTACCAAATGATCACAGACTTGATCAAAATCATCAATATCCATGTCATGAAAATTATCTGTAAAAGTAATAGAAAACTCTTCGACAAATACTTTGAAGCGAAAGCGTTGTACATCTTCAATAACCCTCGGGTCTTTTGTCCACTCGATGTTAAGCAGTTTAGAATTCATCTTCTCGAATAAGTTACTGTTAGTTCACTGAAAGTAACTGCAATAAACAATTGAAATAATTTTTTGATAAATGGTGTGATGAAAAAATTTTTAAAGCTCTTTATTTTTTGGTTGAAAATTTTCTCATTGATTGTTGAAGCAGCCATAGTTAGTAGATTGTTCTTTTTTTTATTATCAGCAAATTGGAAAAAAATATATATTCAAAAATGGTCAGACAAGGTACTGAAATCTTTTGGCGTTACTATAGATTTGGTGAACCCTGAAAATCTATCAATCCAGGGAGGGTTTAGTTTGGTATCCAATCACATTTCTTGGATTGACATACAAGTTCTGGAATCAATTATACATTGTAGATTCATTTCAACCTCTGAGGTTTTTAGTTGGCCACTCATTGGCAAAATGGCAGAAGCTGCCGGTTCTCTTTTCATTGATTTACATAATCCTAGAACAGGCACAAAAAAAATAGTTGACCAAATGGTGCCCTTGCTTAGGGGTGGAGAAGCTATTTGTTTTTTCCCCGAAGCCACTTCAACAGATGGAGCGGAAATATTGCCTTTTAAAGCCAACTTGTTTCAGTCTTCAATTTTGGCTAATACACCTGTAGTACCAGTAGCAATAAGATATCTTGATAAATACAATCAGGTTTCAAGTGCGCCTGCTTTTTTTGGCGATATGACGTTGATTGAATGCATGCAAAATATCTTTGAACATGCACCATTGATTGCTGAAGTCACAGTTTTGCCTGCCGCTTTTGGATTTTCAAATAAAAAAGAAATTTCAGAATATTGTTATATTCAAATTTCCGGTGCTTTATCTAATAAAAACTGAATGTATAAACATATGGATTATGTAAATCAAATCATTTTTGAAGATGCGCTTTTAAGAGTTTATATATTTGTTTTCTTAGGTTTCGTATTCTGGTTAATCTCTCAATATTTTCCTATGAAAGAATATTCAAATCTTGAAATCACCTATCTTGATTATTCGTTTATTTTTTCTGCATTAATATTTTCTGGATTATTTGAATTGTTTTTAACACCAGTTATTAAATATGTATTTATAAGCTTCACAGATTTTCACCTTGCACTTCATCGAGCAGTAGACCACTGGAGATGGTGGTTCCAAATCCCTGCTTATTTGATAGTCACTGATTTTTTAGGATACTGCTTTCATCGTCTGATGCACACCAAGACCTTTTGGCGTGTTCATGCTTTTCATCACTCCATTCAATCCTTGAATTGGGTTGCTGGAGTTCGCGGTTCACCTGTGCATATATTGATGGTGATTCTCCCTGGTATGCTGACATCTTCTATTTTCCTTTTGTCTGATCAGCCTTGGGTGTTTTATACGGTTGTCGTCATTGACATATGCAGTCAACACTTAACGCATTCAAATGTTTATTTACCTTATGCCAATAAATTGGAAGCTTTTCTGGTAACTCCACGCATGCATTTTGTGCACCATCATATTGATGAGCGTTATGGAAGCAGTAATTTTGGATTTTATTTTTCTATCTGGGATCATTTGTTCGGAACCTATGTCAATGCCCAGAACGTAGCTGTCAAAGGTCAACTTGGCCTTACTAATAAATATTCAACTTCTTCGTTGTTTTGGGGTGTAAATTTAAAAGAAAATAATCAATAAACGAAAAGCGACTATTTAGTCATGAATCAAACACAAACTTGTGGGTATTTTAAGAAAATACTTAAGTTGCTCGTAAAGGTTCATGAAAGGGGTTTATGAATCAGTAAGTAAGGTGCATTGGCGGAGAGGGCGGGATTCGAACCCGCGGAGGGCTATTAACCCTCACACGCTTTCCAGGCGTGCGACTTAAACCGCTCATCCACCTCTCCTAATTTTTCGAATTGTATCAGTCGGCATGGAGGGTACACTTTATTGTTTTACATCAATGCTCAAATCCAGGGCTGGAGCTGTTAATGAAATTTCGCTTTCCTATCGTCATCATTGATGAAGATTTTCGATCTGAAAATACGTCAGGATTGGGTATACGCGCCCTAGCCCAAGCCATAGAAGGTGAGGGATATGAAGTCATGGGCGTCACCAGCTATGGTGATTTGAGTCAATTCGCTCAGCAACAGTCTCGTGCAAGTGCTTTTATTTTGTCCATTGATGATGAGGAGTTCACGCCCGGCCCTGATTTGGATCCCGCTGTGTTGAACCTGCGCAGTTTTATTGACGAGGTACGACGGAAAAATGCAGATGTACCCATTTATGTTTATGGTGAGACCAAGACCTCGCGTCATTTGCCCAATGACATATTGCGCGAATTGCATGGATTCATTCATATGTTTGAAGACACGCCTGAATTCGTCGCGCGTCACATTATCCGTGAAGCCAAAAGTTATCTTGAAGGTGTTCAGCCACCGTTTTTCAAAGCTTTACTTGATTATGCTGAAGACGGTTCTTATTCGTGGCACTGTCCAGGTCATTCGGGCGGCGTTGCGTTTTTAAAAAGTCCAGTGGGACAAATGTTTCACCAGTTTTTTGGTGAGAATATGTTGCGGGCTGACGTTTGCAATGCGGTGGAAGAACTCGGTCAGTTGCTGGATCACGATGGCGCCATAGGTGAAAGTGAGCGTAATGCTGCGCGTATTTTTAACGCTGACCATTGCTTCTTTGTCACCAACGGCACAAGTACTTCTAACAAAATTGTTTGGCATCACGCGGTAGCTCCCGGCGATGTTGTGGTTGTCGATCGCAATTGTCACAAATCGGTTTTGCATGCCATCATCATGACCGGTGCCATACCGGTTTTTCTCAAGCCAACCAGAAATCATTTCGGCATCATTGGGCCTATTCCTAAAAGTGAATTTGAACCTGAGGCCATCAAAGCAAAGATCAAAGCCAATCCATTACTCAAAGGCCAAGATGCTAAATTGATCAAGCCTAAAGTCATGACATTGACTCAATCTACCTATGATGGTGTTTTGTACAACACTGAAGCCATCAAGGACATGCTTGACGGCTATATACCCAATCTTCATTTTGATGAAGCGTGGCTACCTCATGCGGCTTTCCATCCTTTCTACGGCACCTTTCACGCCATGGGAAAAAAGCGTATGCGACCCAAAGAAGCCATGGTGTATTCCACCCAATCGGTGCATAAATTGCTTGCAGGTATCAGCCAAGCTAGCCATGTATTGGTCCAAGACTCACAGAAAAACAAACTCGATCGGCATTTATTTAACGAAGCGTATTTGATGCACACCAGTACCAGTCCGCAATACAGCATCATTGCCAGTTGTGACGTGGCCGCGGCCATGATGGAGCCACCCGGTGGCACTGCATTGGTTGAAGAAAGCATTGCTGAAGCTTTGGATTTCCGTCGCGCCATGCGCAAAGTGGACGCGGAATACGGTAAGGACTGGTGGTTTAAGGTGTGGGGTCCTGATAACTTGGTGGAAGACGGTGTTGGCAGAGCTGACGACTGGGTGATCAAGGCAGAGAAAAAAGGGCGTATCAAAAAAACCGATGCACCTAACTGGCATGGCTTTGGAGATCTTGCAGATGGGTTCAATATGCTTGACCCAATCAAGGCAACGATTGTCACGCCGGGTTTGCGCTTGGACGGTAAGTTTGATGACGTAGGTATTCCAGCCAGCATCGTGACCAAGTTTCTGGCTGAGCATGGGGTTATTGTTGAAAAAACTGGGCTCTACAGTTTTTTTATTATGTTTACTATCGGAATCACCAAAGGCCGATGGAATTCATTGCTGACTGCGTTGCAGCAGTTCAAGGACGACTACGACCGCAATCAACCCATGTGGCGCATCCTGCCTGAATTTTGTCAAAAACACCCTAAATATGAACGCATGGGTTTACGCGATTTGTGTCACTACATTCATACGCTATATGCCAAGTATGATATCGCGCGGTTGACAACAGAGATGTACTTGAGTGATTTGAAGCCAGCGATGAAACCAAGCGATGCATATTCACAAATTGCACATCGCAATACCGAGAGAGTACCCATTGACCATTTACTCGGGCGCATCACGACCAGTCTGGTAACGCCTTACCCGCCCGGCATTCCGTTATTGATTCCTGGCGAAGTTTTTAATAAGAAGATCATTGATTATTTAAAATTCGCGCGTGAATTCAATTTGAAATGCCCAGGGTTTGAAACTGATATTCATGGCCTGGTTGAAGAAAAAGATGAACACGGCGTTACCCATTACTTTGCAGATTGCGTGAAACTTTAATTCTTGTTGAATGTCCATGAGTATTGATAAAAAAACTTTCGCTAAGTACAGTATTTCCGATTGGGAGAAGGCCGCTGCTAAGTCTGCCCCTGGTGGGGACTTGAATAAACTGAACTGGTTGACGCCAGACGGCATCACTGTCAAACCTTTATATACCGCGCAGGACACAGCATCGCTTTCTTATACCGATACTTTGCCGGGTTTTGCACCTTTTTTACGTGGACCGCAAGCCAGCATGTATGCGGTGCGTCCATGGACCATCCGGCAATATGCTGGTTTCTCTACGGCGGAAGAGTCCAATGCTTTTTACCGTAAAGCATTGGCTGCGGGTGGGCAAGGTGTGTCTGTGGCTTTTGATTTGGCAACACACCGTGGCTATGACTCAGATCATCCGCGTGTGACTGGTGATGTCGGCAAAGCCGGGGTGGCTATTGACTCTGTCGAAGACATGAAAATTTTGTTTGATCAGATACCCTTGGACAAAGTGTCTGTATCGATGACTATGAATGGGGCAGTGTTGCCAGTGCTTGCCGGCTATGTAGTGGCTGCTGAAGAGCAGGGCGTGTCGCAAGATCAACTCAGTGGCACCATCCAAAATGACATTCTCAAAGAATTCATGGTGCGCAACACCTACATATATCCGCCCGAGCCGAGTATGCGTATTGTCGGAGACATCATTGCGTACACAGCTGTGCATATGCCTAAATTCAATTCCATCAGCATCAGCGGCTATCACATGCAAGAGGCGGGTGCTAACCAAGCATTGGAACTTGCGTTGACCTTGGCTGATGGTCAGGAATATGTGCGTACCGCTATGAATCAAGGGTTGGACGTTGACGCGTTTGCGCCTCGCTTGTCTTTCTTTTGGGCCATAGGCATGAACTTCTATTTGGAAGTTGCCAAAATGCGTGCAGCGCGACTGCTATGGTGTCGCATCATGCAAGAAGCTGGTGCCCAAAATCCCAAGAGCTTGATGCTTAGGACCCATTGCCAAACATCAGGCTGGTCACTGACCGAACAAGATCCTTACAACAATATAGTGCGCACCACTATCGAAGCCATGGCGGCAGTGTTTGGTGGTACACAAAGTTTGCATACCAACAGCTTTGATGAAGCTATTGCGTTGCCGACTGAATTTTCTTCACGCATTGCACGCAATACCCAACTGATTATTCAGGAAGAAACCCACATCACGAATGTGATTGATCCATGGGCAGGCAGTTACATGATGGAAAAGCTGACTCAGGATATGGCTGATGAGGCTTGGAAAATCATTGAAGAAGTCAACCACATGGGCGGCATGACCAAGGCTGTGGGTTCTGGGTGGGCAAAACTGAAAATTGAAGCTGCTGCTGCTGATAAACAAGCGCGAATTGACTCTGGCCAAGATGTGATTGTGGGTGTCAACAAATACAAACTGTCTACCGAGGATACCGTCGAGGTAAGGGACATTGATAATGTCAAGGTACGCGATTCGCAAATCAAGAGACTTCACCATATCAGGCAATCTCGAGACAACGCCGCTGTGACCAACGCATTGGAAGCGTTGACACAGGCCGCACAAAATGGCGGTTCTAACCTGCTGGACTTGTCGATCAAGGCAGTGCGTTTACGCGCCACCGTGGGGGAAATCAGTGATGCATTAGAAAAAGTGTTTGGCCGTCACCGTGCTGATACTCACAAAATCAGTGGCGTGTATGCAGCTGCATACGATGGTGGTGCGCATGAAGGAGACACCATGGCCTATTGGGACGCATTGAAAACAGATATTGCCTTGTTTGCACAAAAGCAGGGAAGGCGTCCGCGGGTCATGATTTCTAAGCTGGGTCAAGATGGCCATGACCGTGGAGCCAAAGTAGTAGCCACCGCTTTTGCTGATCTAGGATATGACGTGGACATTGGGCCGTTGTTTCAAACCCCTGAAGAATGTGCAAGACAGGCTATTGAAAACGATGTGCATGCAGTAGGGGTTTCTACGTTGGCAGCCGGCCATAAAACATTGGTGCCTGCAATCATTGCCGAACTCAAAAAACAAGGTGCGGATGACATCATTGTGTTTGTTGGAGGTGTTATTCCACGTCAGGACTACGACTTTCTTTACCAAGCGGGAGTGAAGGGTATTTACGGTCCAGGTACCCCCATTCCAGTGAGTGCCAGAGATGTGCTGGAACAAATCAATAAGGCACTGGCCGGCTAAAGCCGATCATCGGTATTTTTGATGGCTTCCCATACCAACGTCTTGCTTGCTGACATATTGGGTTCTGACAACTTGACCCAAAGACGTGCCATGGCTAAAGCTATTACATTGCTTGAATCCACCAGAGTTGATCACCGCGAACAAGCAGACGACTTACTCACACAATTGTTGCCGTTCTCTGGAAAGAGTTTACGTATCGGATTGAGCGGTGTACCAGGTGTGGGAAAAAGCACATTGATTGAAAACTTGGGTTTGTGGTTAATTGAACAAGGGCACAAAGTAGCAGTCTTGGCTATAGATCCTTCCTCCAGTGTGTCGGGTGGTTCTATTTTGGGTGATAAAACCCGCATGGAGCATTTGTCCGTTCATGCCAGCGCATTTATTCGTCCCAGTCCAAGCAGTGGCAACTTGGGTGGTGTTGCTGAAAAAACCCGTGAGTGCATGTTGGTGTGTGAAGCTGCGGGATATGACATTGTGATCGTTGAAACGGTTGGCGTGGGTCAGAGCGAGACTGCTGTTGCTGGCATGACAGATATGTTTGTGCTGATGCAATTACCAAATGCAGGGGATGATTTGCAAGCGATCAAAAAAGGTGTGATGGAACTGGCAGATTTGATAATTATCAATAAGACAGATATCGATGAAGACGCAGCATCACGCGCGCAATCATTCATTCAAAGCGCGTTGCATTTATTGGGGCATCACCCAAGTGAGGCAACACCACGTTGGCAGGCGCAGGTGATGCGGTTAAGCGCTTTGAATGGCAGTGGCTTGGTTGAATTATGGGACAAGGTGATGAAGTTCAAAACCGTTCAAACTGACAGCGGTCTATGGATCAGTCACCGTCAAACTCAGGCACTGACTTGGATGAACGAGCGTATACAGTCAGGATTGAAAGATGCTTTCACACAGCATGCAAGTGTGTCTGCTGTACTGTCACAAATGCAGCAGGAAGTATTGGCCGGTCGGATCGCTGCCTCTACAGCTGCCCGACAATTGCTATCTTTGGCATCGCGGCCTGTTACTTGAAGCTAAATAGAAAACCAAAGAGGATTTGATATGCAGGAAATCATTCATCAGCTGGAAGAAAAACGCGCAGCTGCTCGCCTGGGTGGAGGCGAAAAACGAATTGCTGCTCAGCACAGCAAAGGCAAGTTGACCGCACGTGAGCGCTTGGAAGTGTTGTTGGACGAAGGCACCTTTGAAGAATGGGATATGTTTGTCGAGCACCGTTGTACCGACTTCGGTATGCAAGACAGCAAGATACCTGGTGATGGCGTAGTTACCGGTTACGGCATGATTAACGGTCGACTTGTGTTTGTCTACAGCCAGGACTTCACGGTTTACGGTGGGGCGTTGTCAGAGACTCATGCCGAAAAAATCTGCAAAATCATGGACCAGGCCATGAAAGTCGGCGCCCCGGTGATTGGTTTGAACGATTCAGGCGGCGCCCGTATTCAAGAGGGCGTGGCATCTCTTGGCGGATATGCTGAAGTGTTTCAGCGCAATGTAATGGCCAGCGGTGTAGTGCCCCAGATCAGCATGATCATGGGGCCTTCTGCAGGGGGTGCGGTTTATTCACCTGCATTGACGGATTTCATCTTCATGGTCAAGGACAGCTCATACATGTTTGTCACTGGTCCTGACGTAGTAAAAACTGTCACTCATGAAGAGGTGAGCGCAGAAGAGTTAGGTGGCGCTACAACGCACACCACCAAAAGCGGTGTTGCCGATCTGGCTTTTAGCAATGATGTTGAAGCCTTGTTGATGTTGCGCCGTTTGTACAACTACCTACCGTTAAATAATCGGGAAAAACCACCTGTCCGTCCCAGTGGTGACCCAACAGAACGCATGGACCTGAGTTTGGATACGTTGGTGCCAGACAACCCTAACATGCCATACGACATGAAAGAGTTGATTCTGAAGACTGTGGATGATGGTGACTTTTTTGAACTGCAACCCGAATATGCAAAAAACATATTGATTGGTTTTGCTCGCATGGCCGGTCAAACAGTCGGCATCGTGGCTAATCAACCTTTGGTATTGGCTGGGTGCTTGGATATCAAGAGCTCAATCAAGGCCGGTCGTTTTGTCCGTTTCTGCGATGCCTTCAATATTCCTGTACTTACCTTTGTGGATGTACCCGGATTCATGCCAGGTACTTCGCAAGAGTTTGGTGGCATCATCAAGCATGGTGCCAAATTGCTTTACGCATATGCTGAATGCACAGTACCCAAAATTACCGTTATCACACGCAAGGCCTACGGCGGTGCTTATGACGTGATGGCGTCCAAGCACTTGCGCGGCGACGTCAACTTTGCTTGGCCTCACGCAGAAATCGCTGTCATGGGTGCCAAGGGTGCGGTGGAAATCATCTTTCGCGAGGACAAAGGCGATCCAGAAAAACTCGCAGCCAAGGAAGCCGAATACAAAGCCCGATTTGCCAATCCATTTGTCGCAGGTGCGCGAGGTTTTATAGATGACGTCATTCTTCCCAGTGAGACACGCAAGCGCATTTGCCGCTCGTTGGTGATGTTGAAAGATAAAAAAATTGAGAATCCGTGGCGTAAGCACGGCAATATTCCGCTGTGATGATTGCGCTGGAGAAAACTATGTTTGACAAAATACTGATTGCTAATCGAGGTGACCAGCCGCGAAGCGGCGCAGCAGCGCAGTTAAATTGCATGGTGCGCGTAGCGCACGCAGGCGATTTCAGCTCGATGGAGATGACCCATGTTTAACAAAATACTGATTGCTAATCGAGGTGAAATCGCCTGCCGTGTCATCGCAACTGCTAGACGCATGGGAATTGCCACTGTCGCTGTTTACTCTGAAGCAGATCGCAACGCGCGATTTGTGGCACTGGCAGATGAAGCGGTACACATTGGTCCTGCTGCCAGTCGCGAAAGCTATTTGGTCGCAGACAAAATCATTGCTGCCGCCAAACAAACCGGTGCGCAGGCTATCCATCCTGGATACGGGTTTTTGAGTGAAAACGAAGAGTTTGCGCGTCGCTGTGAAGAACAGGGCATTGTTTTCATTGGGCCAAAACACGAAGCAATTGCTGCCATGGGCGACAAAATTGCGTCCAAGAAACTGGCCGCACTCGCCAAGGTCAATACCATTCCCGGTGTGAACGAAGCCATAGAAACGCCTGAAAAAGCGGTGGACATCGCCAAGGGCATAGGCTATCCGGTCATGATCAAAGCGTCTGCCGGTGGCGGCGGTAAAGGTCTGCGTGTGGCCTATAACGACAAGGAAGCGCACGAAGGATTCACATCTTGTAGAAATGAAGCGCGAAACAGTTTCGGTGATGACCGAGTGTTTATAGAAAAATTTGTTGAAGAGCCGCGTCATATAGAAATCCAGTTACTCGGGGACGCTCACGGTAACGTGGTTTTTTTGAATGAACGTGAATGCTCCATTCAGCGGCGTCATCAGAAAGTGATTGAAGAAGCGCCTTCGCCCTTCATTAGCGATGAAACGCGTGCCGCCATGGGTGCACAAGCCGTGGCTTTAGCCAAGGCAGTGAAATACCAAAGCGCGGGTACGGTCGAGTTTGTTGTCGGTAAAGATCAGAGTTTTTATTTTCTCGAGATGAACACCCGTTTGCAGGTGGAACATCCAGTGACTGAATGTATTACCGGCTTGGACTTGGTCGAGTGGATGATTCGCGTCGCTGCCGGTGAAAAACTGCCGTTTGCACAAACCGATATTCAGCGTAATGGGTGGGCCATTGAATGCCGCATCAACGCCGAAGACCCATTTAGAAATTTCTTGCCTTCCACGGGTCGCTTGATTCGTTTCCAGCCGCCTGAGCAAACCATGGTGCAGGCCGATATCTCCAAGTTGCTGGGCGTTCGGGTCGACACTGGCGTGCAAGAGGGCGGTGAAATATCCATGCATTACGATTCGATGATTGCCAAACTCATCGTACATGGCCGTGACCGCAATGATGCCATTCAGAAAATGCGCGAAGCGTTGAACGGCTTTGTGATCAGAGGCATTAGCTCTAATATCCCTTTTCAAGCTGCTTTACTGGCCCATCCAGATTTTGTCAGCGGTAACTTCAACACTGGTTTTATCGCCGAACATTTCGGTAAAGGGTTTCATGCTGAAGATGTGCCGCACACTGACCCCGATTTTTTGGTGGCATTGGCAGCTTTTGTCCGTCGTAAATCACGTGAGCGTGCCGCTTCGCTCAGCGGGCAATTGCCCGGTTATGACGTGAAAGTAGGACAGAAATATGCGGTCATCACACTTGATGTTAAAGGTGATCATCAGTACAGCGATGTTGAAGTTGACGACGCTGGCGGACGCGGTACCGCTGTCATCAAAGTCAACGGCAAGAATTACGCCATTCACAGCACGTCGCGTTTAAATGATATTGCAATTGAAGGCACGGTGAATGGTCAACCTTTCACTGCGCAGGTTGAACGCGGTTCAGCCAAAAATCCATTGGTCTTGCAAGTACAACATCACGGATGCCGTATAGATGCGTTGGTCGTGTCGCCACGTATGGCCGAGTTATACCGTCTAATGCCATTCAAAGCACCGCCGGACCTGAGTCGATTCGTGTTGTCCCCTATGCCTGGCTTGCTGGTAGATGTGGCAGTCACCGTCGGTCAAAAAGTACAAGCTGGGGAACGAGTCGCGGTCATCGAAGCCATGAAGATGGAGAACATATTGTTCGCGACGCAAGATGGAGTGGTCAAGAATGTGATGGCTGTCAAGGGAGAGTCCTTGACAGTAGATCAAGTGATTGTGGAATTCGCATGAGCAGACCGTTTCAAGTCTTAGGCATACAACAAATTGCCATCGGAGCAAGTGATAAAAAGGTTTTGCAAAAACTCTGGATTGATCTGTTCGGCTTGCAAATCACAGGTCAATTCACTTCCGAGCGTGAGAATGTGGATGAAGACATTTGTGCCATCGGCAGCGGACCATTCAAAGTGGAAGTAGATTTGATGCAACCTTTGGACCCAGATAAAAAACCGGCCGTGCACTCGACACCGTTAAATCACATCGGATTGTGGATAGATAAACTGCCTGAGGCTGTGCAATGGTTAAGCGCAAAGGGATTGCGTTTTGCACCCGGCGGCATCCGTAAGGGAGCTGCTGGTTTTGATATTTGTTTTGTACATCCAAAGGGTAACGAAGAATTCCCGCTCAGCGGTGAAGGCGTTTTGATTGAACTGGTGCAAGCGCCACCCGAGGTGGTCAAGTCGTTTGCAGCGCTGGCTTCGAACGCCTATTGAGTTCTGTCCTTAATGACTGCGCTAGCCTAATCTGAAATACTGGTTTGCTTCTTGGCGCGTGCCAGTGCAGCTTGTACTCTGCTTTGTTTATGTTGTTCAGACAATGGCTGAGGTGCTGAGGGCAGGGCCGACAAGCGTTGTTGCCGTACTTCATATCGCTGTCGTGCTCTTTGTGCTGCGTCGGCAGACCAAGCATCCCAACCGGTGGCTTCTCCGCTGATATTTTCCAGCACTATGCAATCAACCGGGCAGACCGGTAAGCAGAGTTCACAACCCGTACATTCAGCCTCAATGACGGTGTGCATCAGTTTATGCGTGCCTACGATGGCATCCACCGGGCAGGCTTCAATGCACAAGGTGCAGCCTATACACCAATTCTCATCAATCCAGACAATATTGCGCGGTGATTCGTTGCCGTTGTCAGGGTTCAGCGCAACTAAAGCTTGTCCTGTGATAGCGGCCAGTCTTTTAATACCTTGTAAACCGCCAGGCGGACACTGGTTGATCGCAGCCTCACCCTTAGCGATGGCATTTGCATAGGCTGCGCAATCAGGGTAACCACAACGTGTGCACTGCGTTTGCGGCAAAACTTCCAGAATGCGGCCCGCCAGATTCACTGCATTTAGGCCGTCGCTCGGCGACGACTGCTCGTCGTAGAAGTATTTGTTTTACTCACGGTTTTTTTAGTGGCCACTTTTTTTGTTTTGGGATGGTGTGCTTGAATGAAAGCCACGACTTCCGGGTACACCAATTCGCGCCAGCGGCGACCGCTGAAGATGCCGTAATGACCAGCGCCTTTGACCTCGTAGTGATGTTTGTCACTTGCTGGAATGCCAGCGCACAACTTCAATGCGGCTTTGGTTTGCCCAGAGCCGGAGATGTCGTCAAGCTCACCTTCAACAGTCAACAAGCCGCAGCCAGTGATGTCCTGCGGGCGCACACGTTCAATATCGCCGTTTTCTGAGCGAACATCCCATGTACCTCGTACAAGTTTGAAGTCTTGAAATACCGTCGCAATGGTTTCCAAATAGTAATCTGCATCCATGTCTAAGACTGCGTTGTACTCGTCATAAAACTGACGATGCTGATCAGCGCTGGCATCGTCACCTTTGATCAGATCTTTGAAATAGTCGTAATGGCTATTCATATGGCGATCGGGGTTCATGGCTACAAACCCTGTGTGCTGTAAAAAGCCCGGATAAACACGACGTCCTGCGCCTGGAAAGTTGGTAGGTACCCGATAAATCACATTGTTTTCAAACCAGTGGTAGCTCTTGTTCATCGCCAGATTGTTTACTGCAGTTGGTGATTTGGTGGCATCAATCGGACCGCCCATCATCGTCATGCTGAGGGGCAGGGCTTCACCTCTGCTCGCCATTAATGAAACCGCGGCAAGCACTGGAACTGTAGGTTGACACACACTGATCACGTGGCAATGACCTTGAGTGGATTGGATATGGCGTATGAATTCCTGCACATAGTTGATGTAATCATCTAAATGAAATTCGCCTTCGCTCAATGGAACCAAGCGAGCATTTTTCCAATCAGTGATGTAAACATTGTGGTCCTTGAGTAATTGGCGCACAGTGTCTCTCAGCAAAGTTGCATAGTGACCTGATAAGGGTGCAACCACAAGAACGGCTGGCATATTCTGAAGGCTTTGAAGTGTCTCAACGTTGTCGCTGAATCGCTTGAAGCGCAGCAGTTCACAAAATGGTTTGCTGACTTCGACATGCTCTTGAACCGCGACATCTGAACCGTGAATATGTACAGTTTGAATGCCGAAGGCAGGTTTGACATAGTCTTTGCCCAACCTGTACATCAAGTCGTAAGAGGCTGAAACGCGCTGCACCATGGGATTTTGTGCAAATGGAGACACCGGGTTGGACAGCATCTTGGAGGACGCTTGAGCAAATTCGGCAAAGGGTTCCATCATCGCCCGTTGGGCTTCATAGAATTGGTAAAGCATGGCTGACACCTCACTATGTGTTTGTTGCAGTGCAATATACCAGTTGAAACATGTTTTTGGCTGACACCCTGGTAACTTTGCAATTTTATTGTAGGTATACAGTCGCAAAATACATAAAACCGTGGAGTTATTGATTGAATCAACAAGTTTTTTTAAAAAATACGGAGTCTTTGACCGAAAAACCATTACCCGTCATGTTTGTTGGTCATGGCAGTCCGATGAATGCCATCGAGGACAATGCTTTTCGCCGTCATTGGGTGCAAATCGGTGCTCAGTTTGGCCCCACGCAACGCTGGCCTGCACCTAAGCTGATTTTGTGCATATCAGCGCATTGGTTGACACAGGGTTGGCACATCACGGCGAATGAGAATCCCAAAACTATTCACGACTTTGGCGGATTTCCGCAGGCTTTGTTCGATGAGCAATACCCAGCGCCTGGCGACCCACATGCCGCGCAAGCAATAGCGCACATATTGAGCCCGTTACCGGATGGCGCCAACCTGACTTTAAGCCGTGATTGGGGATTGGACCACGGCGCCTGGTCGGTGCTTAAACCTATGTTTCCGAAGGCGCAAATACCTGTGATGCAACTCAGCATGGATTATTCGCGTCCTATCGAAGACCACTTTGCTATCGGAAGCCAATTACAAGCATTGCGCCGACAAGGTGTGTTGATTGTTGCCAGCGGCAATACGGTACACAATCTTCGTGCAATACAAATGCAAATGGGCAGCGAAGAGGCACTGGATTGGGCGCGCAGTTTCGATGAATGGGTAGCGCAGCGCATTTCAGCAGGGGAGCTTAAAGCATTGATCGCTTTTAAAGATCGTGGACAAGAAGCTGCTCTTGCACACCCAAGTTACGAGCATTTTCTGCCCTTACTCTACGCGGCCGGCGCTGCCACTGAAGAAGACACTGTGAGTTATTTCAACACCAGCTTTCAGCTTGGCTCGATTGCCATGCGCTCGGTTATCTGGGACCGGGCTTGAAATGATTATTGAGTGAAGTAGAAAAAGTGAGCCAGTGAAAGAAAAAAGGCTCAAGCACAACCCAGTTGCGTTGCCAGATCCAGCAGATCTCTGGCGGAAAAGTCCATTGGAGTTTTTGCCACAGACTCACCCAGACCTGGCCCGTGCTCATCGGGTCTGGCAATGAATGCAGTTTTCAGCCCTGCGCGAGCAGCTGCGACCAAATCGTCTGAGTGCGCCGCCACCATCATGGTTTCTTCGGGTAAAAACCCAAGTGCGGCCGCCGAGGCTTGGTAGACGATCGCTTGTGGTTTGTAGTCGTGAGCGATTTCAGCTCCCGTGATCGCGTCCCAGTGCCAGCGATTGTGGCGTGCCAAGTTGACCATCAAACTGATGTGGCCATTGGAGCAGGGCGCGAGCACAAATTGTTGACGCAGCCGCATTAAGCCTTGTTGGACTTCCGCCCATTGGTCCAACCGGTGCCAGCCGAGGTTCAGCTTTTGACGGGTGGCTTCGTCCACTTGTTGCCAGCCTAGGCGCTCAAGCACAGTATCCAAATTGCCTCTGTGCAATTCGTCCAGCTTGCAAAAGCCGCGTTGGCCGCTGCGTACTTTTTCCATAGCCGGCTGGTACTCGTTTCGCCAGTTGTCAGCGAACGCATGCCAATCGGTTGTCAATCCTAAGGGCGACAAAAGCCTTTGGGATTCCTTAGCAATGCTCGTGCGCCAATCAACCAAGGTACCGAACACATCAAAAACCAGCGCTTTGATAGCCATTTTGAAAACCTATTTCAAAACGCTTGCAATGGCTTTGCAAACGTGAGCGATGTTTTGACTGTTCAAGGCAGCCACGCACATACGTCCTGTGTCGGTGCCATAGACACCAAACTCTGATCGCAAACGCAGCATGTGATCCTTGCTCAAACCCGAATAACTGAACATGCCGATCTGACGAGTGATGAAGCTCATGTCTTCATTGATGCCTGCAGCCTTTAAACCGTCGACCAGGCTTTGGCGCATGGTTTTGATGCGAACCCGCATTTCACCGAGTTCTTTCTCCCACAGTAGGCGCAACTCAGGGCTTTGCAGCACGGCTGCGACCACCGCGCCGCCATGTGTCGGCGGGTTGGAATAATTGGTACGAATAACGATTTTGAGTTGCGATAAGACCCGTGCAGCTTCGTCGGCAGATTGGCACAGAACAGACAGGGCGCCGACACGTTCGCCATACAGACTGAAGCTCTTGGAAAACGACGTAGCAACCAAAAAGTTGAGGCCAGCTTTCACAAATTTTTCTATCACTGCGCCGTCCTCGGCAATGCCATGGCCAAATCCTTGGTAGGCCATGTCAAGAAACGCTGTCAGTTGGCGTGCTTTAACGGCCTCAACCACCTTGTCCCATTGCTCAGAGGTGATGTCATAACCGGTCGGGTTGTGGCAGCAAGCGTGCAGCACGATGATGGTGCCAGGGGCGGCAGCATTCAGACTGTCAAGCATGCCTTGAAAATTGACGCCGCGCGTGGCCGCATCGTAGTAAGCATAAGTCTCTACCTTAAAACCAGCTGAAGAAAACAAAGCGCGGTGGTTTTCCCAGCTTGGGTCGCTGATTAGCACGCCGGCTGATGGATTGAGCTTTTTTAAGAAATCCGCACCGATTTTCAAACCACCGGTGCCGCCAAGGGCCTGCACGGTGGCGACACGGTTTGATTTGACTGCCTCTGAGTCAGCACCGAACACCAAACCTTTGACAGCGGTGTCATAAGCCGCTATGCCATCGATTGGTAAATAGCCGCGGGCAGTGGGCTTGGCCATCATGGCGTGCTCTGCTTTTTGAACACATTCCAACAGTGGCAGTTTTCCTTGGTCATTGAAGTACACACCTACGCCAAGGTTGACCTTGACAGGGGCGGTATCGGCTGCAAATTGTTCATTCAAGCCCAGAATCGGGTCGCGGGGTGCCATTTCTACGGCGGAAAAAAGAGACATCGTCAGTCCTTGAGGGGAGGGGAAAAAGCAGAGATGAGATCAAACAGCTCAGACTGCGTTAGGCTTAGCGGTTTGGCAACGATTTTAGCGGTTCGCATGTGCGAGCTGGATCGTCCTTTCAAAGCATAGACATGAGCAGTCCCTTATTCAGTATGGATGAAACCGCCGAGAGCGCTGCGGCACTCGCTGGCGAATGGAAAACCTATCCCGGTTCACCTTATGAGTTGTTCCAGCCCTACCCGCCGGCGGGTGATCAGCCTGTTGCCATTGGCAAACTTGTCGAAGGCATGCACGACGGCGAAATGTTCCAAACACTGCTTGGTGTGACAGGTTCGGGCAAAACCTTCACTATGGCCAATGTGATTGCACAAATGGGCCGCCCGGCCATCATTTACGCGCCTAACAAAACCCTGGCGGCACAGCTTTACAGCGAGTTTCGCGAGTTCTTTCCTAAAAATGCCGTTGAATATTTCGTTAGCTACTACGACTATTACCAGCCAGAGGCCTATGTGCCGCAGCGCGATCTTTTTATTGAAAAAGACAGTGCGATCAATGAACATATTGAACAAATGCGGTTGTCTTGCACCAAAAGTTTGCTAGAGCGCAGAGATGTCATCATCGTGGCTACGGTGTCGGCGATTTACGGTATCGGCGAGCCTGAGAGTTATCACCGAATGGTGATGACTTTGCGTATCGGTGACAAGCCGGGTCAGCGCGACATTATTTCGCAATTGGTGCGCATGCAATACGAACGCAACGACATGGATTTCTCACGCGGGTGCTTTCGTGTGCGCGGTGACACCATCGACGTCTTCCCTGCGGAACACAGCGAACTGGCGATACGCATTGAATTATTTGACGATGAAATCGAAAGCCTGCAGTTGCTTGATCCTCTTACCGGACGCGTGATTCAAAAAATCCCGCGCTTCACCGTGTATCCCTCAAGCCACTACGTCACCCCGCGCGACAAAGTACTTGCTGCCGTAGAAACCATCAAACTTGAATTGGGTGATCGACTCAAGGAGTTGGTCGGCATGGGCAAACTGGTGGAAGCACAGCGATTGGAGCAACGCACACGCTTTGATTTGGAAATGCTTAGCGAAATCGGTCATTGCAAAGGCATTGAAAACTACACCAGGCATTTATCAGGCGCCGCGGTGGGAGAGCCGCCCAGCACATTGACCGACTATTTGCCCAAAGATGCCATCATGTTTTTCGACGAAAGCCATGTGCTGATGGGCCAGTTCTCGGGTATGTACAACGGCGACCGCGCCCGCAAAACTACCCTGGTGGAATATGGTTTTCGGCTTCCGAGCGCATTGGATAACCGACCGCTCAAACTTGAAGAATTTGAGCGGCGCATGCGACAACTGGTGTTTGTATCGGCCACTCCCTCCGACTATGAAAAAACGCACTCTGGCCAAGTGGTGGAACAAGTGGTTCGACCGACCGGGTTGGTGGACCCTCAAGTCGAAGTACGCGCGGCCACCCACCAAGTCGATGATGTTTTGCAAGAAATCCGTATACGTTCGGAGAAAAGCGAACGTGTGCTGATCACTACCTTGACCAAACGCATGGCAGAACAACTGACCGATTATTTGAGCGACAACGGCGTAAAAGTACGTTACTTGCACAGTGACATAGACACCGTTGAACGCGTGGAAATACTGCGCGATTTGCGACTGGGAGTTTTCGATGTGCTGGTCGGCATCAATTTGCTACGCGAAGGTTTGGACCTGCCGGAAGTCTCTCTGGTGGCCATTTTGGATGCGGACAAGGAAGGTTTTTTACGCTCTGAACGCAGCTTGATTCAAACCATCGGGCGTGCGGCACGAAACTTGGAAGGGCGGGCGATTTTGTACGCCGACCGCGTCACGGATTCCATGGCACGCGCGATTGGCGAAACCGAGCGGCGCCGCAACAAGCAAATAGCCTTTAATTTGGAAAACGGCATCACGCCGCGCGGTGTGGTCAAACGCATTCGCGATTTGATCGACGGGGTTTATAGCGACAAATCTGACAAAGAGTCCATGCGCATGGAGCTAGAGCAAGCACGCTTGCAGGACATGAGCGAAAAAGACGTTGCCAAAGAAATCAAGCGCATGGAAAAGCAGATGATGGAACACGCGCGTAACCTAGAGTTCGAGCAGGCCGCAGCAACCAGGGACCAATTGGGTCGATTACGCGCCTTGACCTTTGGCGCCACACCCCAAGATAGGCTTTAGCCACAAGGATTTAGGGCTATTACCCGACTAAATCGTTAGGCTATGTGCTATAGTTGACTAATCCAGTCGACAAAGCACCTTTCAGGAGTTTCTATGCGTCTCACAACCAAAGGCCGTTTCGCCGTCACCGCTATGATTGATTTAGCATTGCGCCAAAACAATGGACCGGTCACCCTGGCTGCCATCAGCCAGCGCCAGCAGATTTCACTCTCCTACCTCGAGCAATTGTTCGGCAAATTGCGTCGCCACAATCTGGTCGAATCCACCCGT
>Ga0209085_1000837_pt1 | contig 20844 bp, 22 predicted proteins | sample C_131016_EF_Meta_FD_187310 | JGI IMG/M metagenome (GOLD analysis project Ga0209085, IMG submission 187310) | Freshwater microbial communities from Lake Croche, Canada to study carbon cycling - C_131016_EF_MetaG (SPAdes) (version 2) | ecosystem: Environmental > Aquatic > Freshwater > Lake...
CCAGGTCTCACTCGGACAAGATGACCTCCACTGGATTTGACTACTTTGGAGTCTGTGATGTTGTACTCCCCTCTCTTCCAACTGCACCCGCCATCCCTGTACCTCCTGACACTCACATCATCGGAACGTACAGAATATATAAGGAACAGTGTAGCGTTATGATAGGCAAGGAGTACATCAGCGTCTATCGTTCTGACGAGAAGACTGGATATGTCGATGGACCCCGTAAGAAGACAAAGGCACTGTTCTGTCCTGGCGGCACATTCCGTAATCCGTACTCAAACAATGGCAGCATCTTCCCCATCAAGTTAATGCCAGTAGGACACAAGTGAAATCGACTGCACGAAGACAATCTCGATAAGAAGTAATGGACGAGAAGAACTTTGTAGAGGTAATGCCTGGTGAGAAGAAACCTAAGGACCCGCGTATGGAAAAGATGGACGCCCAGTTCTTACCTGCACTCCCCGCTACTATCCTCATTCTCGGTCAGTGTGGATCGGGCAAGAGTTCGGCACTCTGGTCAATGATGACTAAGGGGTATGTGACGGGCAAGACTAAGAAGAAATCCGTTTTTGACGAGGCACTCATCTACATCGGAACGCTGGACGCCAAGTCCTCGTTTGAGAAGATGCCGATTGAGAACAAACTGATTATGACTGAATTTGAACCCGTGTCGTTTGATGAATACCAGACCGATCTCAAACGGCACCAGTTGGAGCGATTGGAGAAGAATAAACCGATGATGAATACTGCCATTGTGTTTGATGACTTTGCTGGTGCGTCTCTGATGCGTAAGGCAAAAGTGGGTGGTGCTCCTCCCATTGAGAAGTTGTGCTTGACCTCTCGCCACGAGTCTAACTGCACTCTCTTCTACCTCACGCAGTTCTACAAGAATACAGGATTCACAAGTCCCGCCGTCCGCGCCAACATCACGACCATCGTCCTCTACAAGATGCCGATTAACGAGGTGCGGAAGATTGCAGAGGAGTATGCCGAGCAGTATGATGTCGATGAGTTTGTAGGGCATTATGACCGGGCGATGGCACGGCGTCCGTATAACTTTTTGGTTTGGGATCGTCGGCGTCCGATGAACGCTGACCGCTGGACTGAGGGGTTCAGCACACCGCTCCCGCCTTCTAAGAAGTTGACTGAGATGCAGACGTTGATGGGACGTCGCGGGTCGGTGTCGTCGAGTGAGGGGTCGTCGAGTGAGGGTGAACCTGAGTAATCCACGCCTGATGTTTCTTTGATGCCTCGTGAATGGTATTACGGGCAGTGTATGGGTGTCCTGTGCGTCCACCACACGGACAGGGTTGTGAGAACCGAAGACTCTGAGGCATTGTTTTATTGTTGGTAGATAAATGCCATACGCTATTGTGTCGCAGGGTTCGAAGTATGCAGTCAAGACGACAGCGGGTCCCAACAAGGGCAAAACGCACGGGTACACAACCAAACCTAAGGCAGAGGCGCAGATGCGACTTCTGAATATGATTATGATGAAGAAGGGCAAGAAGTGAGCGGTTATTGGTTGCCGGTTACTGGTTCGTTTTAGAGTCTTTTGAACTATACCCCGACGTCCTTTCTACAATCTTGTATAGTATCCCCTCCTATACAACTCTCGAAATTCAACCAGTAACCAGTAACCAGTAACCTATGAATATCCGTGTCCGTCCCAGATTGCACCCTTAGGCGCTTCAAACCCACCGCTCGTTCGGTCAATCTCACGCAGCACGGTCTGTCGCGGGTCAGCGTGGTCGAACTGCGGGTTCACAGGCAGAGGTTCCATAAACTCCCGGAGTGCAAACTTCATCGTGTCCTCCTCATACTTGAACCTCTCCTCCCAACTGCGAGTCTCACCTGCCGCATCGCTATATCCATCACGCTGGAACGCCAAGTAAGGGATACACGCCATTGTCTTCATCTTGTGCGAGTACCAACCATCGAACATCGGTTTCCCATCCGCCTCCCATTCCTGCATCTTCTCTAAGCACGGGTCAACCCGCATATAGAGAAAGTGTGCCATCGCACCTCTCCATACGCCCAGCACCATCGTGGGATCCTTACCGTCCTTGTGGTCAATCCTCACGATCTTATCAACGCAATCACGTATCATCAGCATTCCACCATTGAAAAGTTCCCAATCATCACGCGCATCCAAGTACTCCTTGATTGCCACCCAGTGCCTCGCGAAGTCCTTGCAGGGTGACGCATCATCCTCCATAATGAGAATGTGCTTGTCCCCGAGTTTCTTAGCAGTCGTCAGCATCTCCCGGTGCTTGAGGAAGACAGCGTGGTAGGCGTCGGGAATGTCCGTCTTGTTAATCTTGATGGCATCGCGACGGACGAGGGTGATGGGTTGGTCCTTCCACACCTTCTGCATCTCCTCCCAGCGATCCGTACGTTCAGCAAGGTTAATCACATGTGCTTCTGTCGCCATTTCTATTGTTGCGAGAATAGAAAATGAATGTTCTGTCCCTGTTTGACGGCATCTCGTGTGCGCGTGTGGCACTGGATCGTGCGGGGATTGAGGTCAATGCCTACATGGCGAGTGAGATTGATAAGAACGCCATAAAGGTGAGCGAGAAGAACTACCCCGACATCATCCGTGTTGGAAGCGTGGTGGACTTGGAGGTCGAGGGTCAGGTAGACCTGTTGATTGGCGGAAGTCCTTGTACCGATCTCTCCATTGCGAAGAAGGATAGGAAGGGATTGGAGGGCGACCAGTCGTCCCTGTTCTGGGAGTATGTCCGTATCAAGAAGGAGTGCAGTCCGCAGTGGTTCATCTTGGAGAATGTGGCGTCCATGCCGAAGAAGGACAGGGACATCATCACGCGAGAGATGGGCGTTGAACCCGTGATGTTCAATGCGTCGCTGGTGTCTGCCCAGTCCCGTAAGCGCCTGTTCTGGACGAACATACCCTTTGACCTGCCCGAAGACAGGGGGATTCTGCTGAGGGACATTCTGCAGACTGAGATTGATGAGAAGTTCTACATCAAGAAGACGATGGTTCTGTCCAAGCATCAGCAGACCAATCTTCGTGAAGTTGATGAGAAGGCACATACCTTATGCTCAACGATGTGGAAGGGGTCACACGCCAATGGAACTACATTGGTGAAGGAGCGGACATTCACGCCGACTCCCAACAAGAAGGAAGGCGAGTTCGTCCAAGTCGGGTATTTCGGGGCAGAGAACGAGTGTAAGGTTGGCGGGGCGGCGCTGCGGGTATATGACCCCAAAGCAAAGGCACCCACACTCGCATCGGTCGGGCATCTTATCAAGGTAGGGCATATCGGCAACAGCGACGCACAGGGGAATCGGGTTTATGATACGGACGGCAAGTCCTGTACGCTCTCGGCAAATGGCGGTGGTCTTGGGGCAAAGACGGGTCTGTATGAGACCAACGACCGTATCCGCAAACTGACCCCGATTGAGTGTGAGCGACTGCAAGGACTTCCCGACAACTATACGGAGGGCGTGGCGACGACCAATCGGTATAAGTGTTTGGGGAATGCGTTTAACGTGGATGTGATCGCTCACATCTTGGGTCGTGTCAAACTGATGTATTAGAGAGGGAAGCGACGGCAGTGGCGGATGCGACGTCCGTAGATGCGGAACATTTATTAGACCGCAACATTTTACGCTCCGACGACCTGCACCGCTCCACCCTGCGCCTTGATGAAGCGGAGGGCAGTGATGACGACGAACGGGGTGTAGGCAACACCGGGAGCAGAGACCAGCGAAACGATCAACTGCGAACCACTGGCACCCGCGAGGGACACGCCGTCCACGTCCAGCGGTTGCACTCCACCCTTGACCGTCTGGAACCCGTATGTCGGGATGAAGCGGTCGGCATAGCAGAACTTGAGCGTTCCACTCGCACTGGACTCAGCAGTCTCATACACCGCCGCCGTACCCGCAGTCGCAGCGTTCGTCGAGTTGCCCCAGAGAACCCGGTTCGTCACCGTGCCGTTCTCCTGCTCGGGCGAACCATACGCCGAGAGGGACATGTTGAAGAGGGCGGCATCACCCTGAGCGGCAATCTGCGGGTAGACCTGCGAACCGATGCGGAACTGGACGCTGTAAACACCCGCGTGGGAGAAGCAAGACTGCGACGGGAAACCCTGAAGAGACACGGCACTCGTCGGCACCTGCACGACACTCGCACGGAGCAGGTGGTTGGTCGCACGGGACACTATCAGGTCGTTCTGGGTCATCGAGGTAGAGAGAGCAATCGCAGCAGCGGCAGTCACGATGCTGGACTCGTAGGGCATCGTCAGACCAACCGGGTCCTCCATCGCCACCTTCTGGAGAACCTGCATATAGCGCTGGTCGGGTACAACGATGTCGTACTCAATGCTGACGTTGCTGAGCGAGAAATCACCCGCCGTCGTGGAGGCAACGTCGAACAGCACATCACCAGGTTGACCCGCAATGAGGACGAACGCCAGTTCACCCGTCAGGGCGATCGGGAGGTACTGCTTCATGCGTCCAAGACCGCACATCAGACCAAGCGGGATACTACGCTGCTCTCCCGCGATGTTGTTGAACTTGGCAGACGCCGCACGAGAAGAGCGAACCTGCACCGACCCCTGATTACCCGTCGCATAACCCCACGCGGTGATGGACGCCGTAACGCTGCTGGACGGGATGTTCGTCACCAGGTCGTTATTGAGGAGTTCAAAACCCTGCAGCGAACCCGCCGTCTGGTAGTAGGACTTGGACGCACCCATCGTCATCTCCACGTTCGCCAGTTTAGGGGCGTTCTGGATGTTCTCGAGCAACTGCCCGTTGAGGAGTGCCTGAACCGTCATGAAGGGGTGTCCGTCATCGGGACACGCGGTCGTGCTGGTCGCGTAGGTCTGGATGGTATAGTTCAGCACGATGGACCTCATGTCCAGAAGTCCTCCCTGATCTGCAAGGAGGAACTGAACCTGTGCTCCACCCGCACCCTGACCCGCAGAACCATACGAGGGACCCGTCTGCGGAGTGACACGGGCACGGCGACGCTGGGTGAGAATGGACGAACGCTCGGGAGCACCAAACTGAGCGGACGCAGGGACAACTTCCGTAAAGGGGTACAGGTCGCCAGACTGAGTCGTGAATGCCATTTCGTGTTTATACTTAATCCGCTACACTTGTTTCCGTTCGCTTTACTTCTTCTCAGTTTTTGCCTCCATCGCCTCCAGTCGCTCTTTACTTTTTTCAGCATCGGTGGGTTCCTTCTTCTTCTGCTTGACCTTGCCACCAATGTGCTTCATCATTGCATTCATCGACATCCCGGACTGCTTGTGGATCTCGTGGAATGTCTTGGGGTTCGTGAGAAACGACGTCTGCGGGTTGTTAAGCACCGCCTCCATACCGAGTTGAAAGGTCGTCTTGTGGGGCATTTGTATTCAGCGAAGAGATTATGCTATAACCTTGTATTGCGTAGAGACAAATGGCGAACGTCGGAGTTGATGGCACAATGTATAACGTTGCCCCGATTGGCGTGAACTCTCTTCTCCCACCGACGATGGTGAATACCTCGACGACCGCGACGATTGCAAACGGCGCAACAACGATCGTCACCTCTCCTACCCTTCCTGCTGGAACCTATTTTGTGGGTGGCAACTTCTCCGCAACCTCTTCAACCACCTTTACGGTGACGGACACGATAAACTTCCGTATCCACGATGGAGCGGGTTCTGTGCTTTACTATCCGCAGTCTGGACTGACGGGATACAGCGGGATTGGAAGCACTCCTGCTGCAATCATCAATACCGTGTCGGGCGTGATGGTTCTTGCTGTGTCTGGAACTCTGATTTGGGACACGAACTGCTCCTTCACGACATCAACAGGCAAGACTGGTGGTGTGAATAATGCTTTCTATCAGCGCATCTCATAAGGGGAATGAGTAAATACTGGGGCGTACACAATGAGGAGGATGAAGTGGCGCACGAACACCCAAGACCTGAACCCAAGTATGAAGCAGATAAAGTAATCCCGCGTCATCATAATGGATCAAGAGCAACTGGCAGCAGTGGTGCAGGAGATAGAGGACGAGAAAGCACTGGGACGCGTGGCAGGGGTCACCGTATTCAAAGGTCTGCTAAATCAACCCGAGTTGCTAAGTTTGTCCTCAGCAAACGCAACGGCAAGTGGGTCGTCATTTGGATACTCGCAGTTTAACGTGAATATGCCCCGCCCGATATTAGAGGCAGAGACCCTGCAGTTATTGGCGGCGAACATTCCTCTCTGCACTCAGAGCATCCCGGATACAGCGTGTGTATTTTGGTATTACCGCCTCGACCTGTTTGCCAACACCGTTCCCAATACCGAGAACCTGTTTTTTGTCCGCCTGTTGCCCTCATACTACAAACCTGAGTTTTTCCAACCCACGCCATCCGTGTACGGGCAGAACATAACGTTCAACGATTACCCCAGCGTGGCAACTCAACTTGCCCTGTCGTGCAAGAGAGACCTTATTTATGATAATGCAGCGGGGACAAGTGGTGAGTGGTCGGGATCTGCCGTGTATCAGGTTCAGTATGTTCCCCAAGACATTACCATCACCTACAACTCCACGCAGAACAAGTTTCAGATGACGGGACTGAATACTGCTGCTCCCCTGTTCATTGCATCGGCGGCGGACACCTATGCGGCGGGGACGACCTATGCGGTGGGTGCATTCGTAACCTACAATAGTATTGTTTATCGCTCTCTACTCGCGGGAAACATCGGGAATACGCCCTCGACAAACAAGACATACTGGTCGTATGTAACCAACCGACTTGTTGGCGATTTCGCATCATACACGCCGTATCAGACGGGTCAGTATGTATCTGCTGGTGGCGGCATCTACCAAGCGACCGCGAATGTCTGGACTGGGTCGTTCAGTACTCTTGATGGTTGGGTGACACCACCGACACAATCGCTGGGTCCTTACAACTACCGCTACTTGGTGACCGGGTACGGTGACCCAAATGTAGTCATCAATCAGGGAACGAATATAACGGGCGGCAATAGTCGGCAGTGGAACCAGTACTCGCTGTATGAGTCAGGCGACATCGTGCAGTATCAGGGCGTAACGTATCAGGCAACCAAGCAGGTCAAGGGGTTCTTGCCGTTCTTCATTCCCAATACTACGACCAATGCGTATAGTGCGGTTGTTCAATATGCGATCGGCGACTATGTGTATTCGGGGTCAAAGTGGTATGTCTGCATCAAAGCGACACTGGGGAATGCGCCGACAGGTCTTTACACCAACAATACATTTTGGAGGTTCATTGAGTATTCACCCAACGTCAGCACCGTCTTCTCGAAGGTGAATGATTTGATGACCTACGTGGGAACAGTGGGGAACGGCGTGTTCTTCTACAAGTGCATCAAGGACAATAACGCAAACCAAGTAAGTCCCATCGCAACGGGCAGTGTGTTCAGCACTAACCCGTATTGGATTCCGTCGTACTGGACGCCACTGACCTCGTCGGTCAATCTACCCGTGACGGGTCTATATGCACTCAGTCGGACGTTTGATATGGCGGACACGTTCAACGGGTACATTCAATATCCATTCCCGATCGCAATCCCGGCGCAACCCTTCAATCCTGCACCACGCCGACTTCTTAACTCAATCTTGGGTTTCTGCTGGAATGGGTTGTTTAATCCAACAAACCTGAATACAGCATTAGGTGCAAGTGTAGGCATACCGAATGGAACGTCCACCAGCGAGGTTCTGAACCGCATACGTCCTGTGCCGTATTACACCTCGTATGGGGTGGGAGATTTGCTGACAACTGGGACATCCACAACCGCGACGGTGTATACTGCTGACGGATATGCCAACTTGGTGTATTCATCTACCATTTCTATCTACAGCACAATCGTGTACGGCACGACGCTCGACACGCAGAGGAACACCAACCTGATCGGTCTGTCCACGCTCAACGCCGGGAACTTGGGCGTCTCGTATTTTGCAAACTTTATTGATGGCAAGTTGCGGGTCAATCACGCCGACATTTACTCGATTGGGATTGAACTGCGCGATGAGGTCGGCGAGTTATACCCGATGACGAACAATGGCATCTCCTCCTTCACTCTGAAGTTGACCTACAAAGACATAGAGCAGGAAAATAAGGCGTAAGAGATATAAATGGCATCGCTCAATAGACCCGACCGCCTCACGCTGAACTCGTTTAGCGATGTGAACAAGCAGGGGGCGTCGTATAGTCGGTTCACAAACGTATTGCAGACACCTCTGCTCGGGGTCAAGGGAGTTCAGTTGGTGAATGCGAACTTTATCAACGCGTCGCTTCAGTTGAACGACTACAACGGGCAGTTGATGTTCTTTTACTACACATCGGCGACACAGGCGGGTATTGCGACACTGGCAAATCTCCGGTGCATCCGTCTTTATCCGTCGTGGTTTGTGCCCTATGGTGTGACGACAGCATACACGCTGAATAAATATTTCAACACGGGTACGGAACTTGTGGCGGCACTGAACGCGGCGGCATCAGTGGGTGGTGATACGAACATCTTCAATCCCATCTGGGTTGCGGGTCAGGTGACGTTCGCCTTCGATACAACCACTCGTCGTTTCTCTGTTGCTGGAAACGGCACGAACTATATCGCCCCTGCCGCTGCGGATGACCCGAACGTGCTGGATCTCCTGCGTGGTACGACAACCCCTACCAATCGCCTTAAGATGAACGCCTACAACTCGTCCAACACCTATGCGACAGGCACATTCCAACCTTTCGTGGAGGGAATCACGATGAATGCTCGTCTTGGATTTACGCTGTCCTACAATGCGCAGGGTCAGTGGTGGGGTGCGTCCTCGCAGGTGGGGTGTGCGACCTCTACCGGTGTGCCGTCTCTGTCCTCTGCTGTTCCCGTTGTTGCTGATTGTCCGCCAATCTTACTCGGAGTGCAAAATGTGGGCGTCTATCTGTCTGTCGCGGTTGGTGGCGGTGTTGACTCCAGCAACAAGCGTAAGAGTCTGATTGCGTCTATCCCGATTGAGAACGCCCCGTACTGCATCAACTCCTACACCACGAACAGCGTGGAGATCCCCTCGCTCTCGACACCCAACGAGATCTACGAGGTGACCGTAGAACTGATTGATGACTACGGAAACCCGTTCGTGCAGTGCTGGAACTCAAACACGCAGATTGCTCTTGCTTTATATTATTAAGTAATCACAAATGGCACTGCCTAACTGGGCGGGAAATACACGATACATTGGACCCACAGGACCCGCAGGTCCCTCAGGTGCGAATGGCATTTCAGGAGGCACGGTGTTTTACTTGGATTCAGCAACGTCGACAACCGTTCCGACTGCTGGAACTCTACTTCTTGCTCCCGTCTTGACCGCTCAGACAAATATAAGTTATTCAACAAACTCTGCGACGGTATTGATTGCTAAGTTCCCTACGCCAGTCGGTGCGATTCCCAGTGGATACATTCCGCCCGGCATATGGGATTTGAATATCTACGCCGCCGCATCTGCAGTGACCAATGCGCCATCGTTCTACTGGTCTCTGTATCAGGTGGACGCGGATGGTGTCTCAAACCCAGTTTTGATTGCCGATGGGTCTGCAGATCCTGTCCTGATTACAAACTTGGTCGCCTCGCAACTTATTTACGATAGTGCGTTATACATACCTGGAACTGCACTGGCGGTTGGAAAGCGTGTATCGGTCTTTCTGTATGCCGTGTATCAGACAGGCAATCGCACCGCATACTTCGAGTTCAGAAATGGTGCCGTGTCCCATATCCACACGTCCATCGGTGAGACGGCACAAAACTGGAGTTCATTCCCCGCTACGACAGACTTGAATGTTGCCGGGTTCAACATCTCAAATGTGTCCGTAGCAAATGTCGGGACACTCAACTCCACTGCGATTTCTAATGCGGGAGGCATCACGACGTCCGGACTCGCTGCAACCAATCTGTCTGGAACGCTGTCGGGCAATGTGATCGGCAACATCTCGAACACCGATCTCACGCTCAGCGGTCAGTTCAGTATCACTGAAACCGCAGATGTAGGAGACAGTCTATGCAACTATGCGTCATACGGCACGGTCAATATCGCTGGAAAGGGAGGTCTCGGTGGCATTGTGAATATCACCGCTGATGTCGCTACACCGCTGAACCCTGCCTTCACCGTGTCCCAACTTAAGATGGAGGCAAAGGGCAACTATGGCAACTTCTTTATTGACCCTCCTGAACCCTATTTAGGGTATTTTCCTCGTGGAGGACTTGTGAGTATCATCGCACAGGCAGGTCTGTCCCCTACGCCACCTGCAACGGTGGTGTCTGCGCTACTTGGAAACGGAGAGATTGACCTGACCGCATATTCGTATGGCACTGTGCCGGGTCTTATCAAGTTGTCTGCGGGAGCAAACTCAATGTATGCGGGAACATTCAGTCCTGTTACGGGGGTGTATGGCAACAACTACATCTTCGGGCAATACGGAAACAGCATGACGGCGGGATTACCAGCAGGTGGTCTTCCGGTCTATGTAGGCACGAACTACCTGTATGGGTACAACGGCACGATTGTGGAGAACGGGTTGTATACGGACACCATCTACAACAAGTATGGCGTTAGTTTGAACTGGAACTCCGCGAGTAACACGTCCTTCCTCGTCAGTAGCAACCTGAACATGAATGCAGGTGCGATCAACATCACGACCCCTGTGCTGAGCATGATAAGCGGGTATATCAACATGTGTAATCACGTCATCAGTAATGCTCCCAGCATCTCATCATCGGCGGGTCTTGCCCTGACCGCAACCTCCAACATCTCACTGAATGCGGGAACAAGTATCTCAATGACGACAAGTGGGTTCAGCAATATCACGATGAACACGAACGTCCTGAACCTGAATGGAAACCTGAATATGTGTAACCACAACATAGACCAAGTCACCTTTCTTCAGTGTATTGCTGGTGGCGGTTCTCTCTGCAATGTGTCGAACATCATCGGTCCATCGTCCGTATTCGAGGGTTCAAATATGACCATCATCAACCAGCAGAACACGCTTTCCATTGCGTCATACAACTCGTCCAACGGCGCATTAGACATCATTGCGGGTTCAAACTACCATCGTATCCAGATGCCCCAAGCAGGGCAGGGTATGGCGATTACTTCATCTAACTCAATCACTATCGCGAATGGTTCTAACATCAACAACTTTACGCAGTCTACCGGAACAGATCTCGTGAGTTCAAACTATATGAATATCTATGGTTCAGCGGTCACAATCAGCAACGGTGCTTCCACTAACAAGTTGTCGCTCGGGTACGGGTCAGCAGGGGCACAACTGATCTCATCCAACTATCTCCGCCTGTCCAACACATACAACAACTTCCTACTCGACAGTGACGCCAAGTTGTCGGCAACCGGGTTGATTACAATCTCAAACGCTGCCAGTTCAATCAAGATGACGAGTGCAGGTCAGGTCAGCATTTCCAACGCCAGTTCGTCTATCGTCCTACCTGTTGCTACAACGCTGGTTGCTACGGGGGGCACGATTACGGTTTCAGGTGGTCGCAAGTTCCATACTTTTACAAGCAGCGGAACATTTTCCGTCGTGTCGGGTGCGGGTGCTACGATTGAGGTGATGGCGATTGGCGGTGGTGGTGGCGGTGGCGTTCAGTCCGGTGGTGGTGGCGGTGCGGGTAATATGGTGATTGCGACAGGTGCGTTGAGCGTGGGATCTTATGCTGTTGTCGTGGGTGCAGGTGGTGTAGGTGGTGTTGTCTCGGCGTCACAGGGTGGTGATGGTGAAACGACCACATTCAACGGGAGCGGAACACTAAATGCACTGGGCGGTGGCGGTGGTGGAACATACAGCATCGGTGCTGGACGCAACGGCGGGTGTGGTGGTGGTGGCAGTGAACTTGGAGAGCGACAGCATGGTGGTGCGAACACGGGCAACATTCATTCACCCCTGACGCAGGTTACAAACTTGGCAGAGAATGGCGGTGAAGGAACTAACGATGGGTCAAACGGAGGTGCGGGTGGTGGCGGTACATCAGCACAGGGAGTAAATCACCCCACCGATACAAGTGCGGGTACAGCGGGTGGTGCGGGAACGCTTTACTATGGCACATACTACGGCGGTGGCGGTGGCGGTGCGCAGGGAGGAACATACTGGGGTACGCCATACAATGGTGGTGCGGGTGGTGTGGGTGGTGGAGGCAATGGTTCTGGATTTGGTGTGGGAGGAACACCATTAACACGGGGAACTGCGGGAGCGCCAAACACGGGCGGTGGAGGTGGTGGTGCATCAGCAAATGTTGGCGACACGATAGGATTAGCGGGTGGTTCGGGTATTGTGATTGTGTCGTATGTATATGCGCCAGGAGAGGTTGCCCTCACATCGACAATCGATGTCAATATAACCACCCCTACGACCAATGTATCGGGTGATTTGAATGTGGGCGGGACATTGGCGCTCTCGGGCGACATCAATATGGCGACGCACAACATCAGCAATGCGGGAACAGTAGGCACCAACTATCTAAACGTGAATTACGTGAATGGTGCGATCGCCACGCCGATCACGAACGACGGGACACTGATATTCAAAAACTATGTCGTATCCGCTTTGAGTGGCAGTCTTACATTTCAGGTCACAGGAAACACATACGACGGGACGAGCATAAAGGTCGGCAATCTCCCACCGGGCATCTATAACTTCTTGTCCGTCTGCACCAACAATAGCAAACGGTCAATGTCGTCCATTATGATTATCACCCCAGCACAGACGGTGCAGGTCGCACAGGCAAATGTGCTTGACTCTACCGATTCCGTATCGATGTATCCAAACAACCTGGATATTGGCGGGGTAATCTACGGCACGGTCATATTCAACAACACAACTGTCGGCGGAGGTGATAATTTCTACCTCTACATTCATATGATTAGTTCTACGTGGGATGGCACGAACTCGTGGAACATCTATTAGAAAACTACAAAGGCAGTCGGTTCGCGAAGGAAAGAATATAATGAACGTTTTTGTCCTACATATATCAAATGAGCGACTCTGAACCCGATGCACCGCCCGTGAAGAAGGAGAAGCGTAAGGTGAACGAGAAGCAGATGGCGGGTCTGCGTAAGGGAATGGAGGCACTAAAGGCAAAGCGGGAAACCCTCGCGAAAGAGCGGGAGGTACACGAGGAGAAGCAGACGAAGGGCGAGATCCCTGCCGATGCACCCAAACCCAAGTTTGTCCCCAATCCCAAACCGCCTAAGGTTGTCACGGTTCCTGCGCCGCCTCCCGAACCTGAGGTCATCTACAAGGAGCGGAAGAAGAGCGTTGTGAAGGCGAGGATTGCAGTGGACGATGTGAAGAGTGAACTTGCTGCATTGCGGTCCGAACTGGCGGCAATGAAGAAACCCGCTGAGATCAAGGAGGTCGTGAAGGAGGTGCCGGTTGAACGCGTTGTCGAGAAGACCAAGATGCTAAGCGGAAGCGAAATGCTTAACGCCATCTTTTTCAAGTGAATAAGATAAATGAGTATTGTGTCTACTGATGTTGGTTTCTATAACCTGGTGCAACCTCGCAAGAAGCGGAACTTCAAGGCGGTCGGACGTGCGGTGCCTGATTCGTCCATCGTGAGTGAGACACCGCGTCAGGTGCCTAACTTCTGCATCTCCAAGCATATCGCGAAACCCTTTCTGTATGGCGACGCTCCCAAGTCCAAGATGGGGGTTGTCCCGCTCAAGTGTCTCCAGGATGGTTCGCACCCTGAGGGTGTTTCGCTCTTCAATGCGCCGGTGTATCTTGTCCCTGAATCGCTCAAGCAGGTCATTCCTCAGCGTCGCACGATTGATTATGATGCACTGGCGATGGATATGGAACCGATTGGGTTCTCTCCTGAGTTCGACTACAAGGCGGGAATCCGTCCGTCCATCCGTAAGGTCAAGTTGGATACGGTAGAGGAACCCGATGCCCCGTTCCCTACTCGCACAGGGAAACCCGCTCCTGCGAAACTTCTGTTTGGGACGTACGATCAGGGGAAGATTGCGTATGACATTCTGGGGTATTAGAGTGCGGAGGGCAAATCACGGCAGGGAAGGGTTTGCTCGGATCGCTCACGAACGGGCGACTGACTAACTGAATATCGACATTCTCCGGCGGCGCAACCGGGTAGACCTTGCCGTCCTGCTGGGGTTCATCAATCAGGATGGGCGGGAGATCCTTGTACTCAACCGCCTTCTTCATTGCATAGTTGGACTCCATATACTCGCGAGGGGCAACGGCGGCACGAGGCGGGATTCCATACTTCTTAAACCAATAGGCAGGAATAGGCAGACACTCCCAATCGGGTTGCGACTGCAGAACCTCAAGCAACTTCTTCTCGTCCTCATCGCTCAGTCCAGATGGATTGGCACTCATCGTTCTCTTTTGCTTAACTGCAGGATAAGATTATCCGCCAGTTAAACAAATGAATATGCTAAGTTGGGATTATCATCCTACCGCCGCGCAGGAGGTTAATTTAACAAGACCCAAGCAATCCAAGACGCAGGATATGAAGGAGTATAACCGTGTCTACCGGGAGAAACACTCGGGATACGTGAATTGTGGATGCGGGTCAGTGTTCAAGGAGATCAGCAAGTACACGCATCAGCACACTGCTCGTCATACCAAGTGGGTACAGAATAAAGATAGTGTGTAGAGGTCGGGCGGTTACTGGTTATTGGTTACTGGTTCGTTTTAGAGACTTTTGAACTATACCCCACCCTCCATTCTGCATTCTACTATAGTATCCCCTTCTATACAACTCTCGAAATTCAACCAGTAACCAGTAACCAGTAACCAACCAATAACTCTACATACCTTTATATCTTGCGAACGCCCGACCTTACGTGCGTTGCCTTCTTTTCTACCTTCTTGATTACATTTGGAAGACCAAGCGCAGTAAGGCATCGTCCAACCTTAGTCTTCGTATCCTGCACTCCATTCTCCTTCAAGTATGCGAAAATATCGTCGAATGGCACATAGTCCTCTGGGTTCTTTGTAATCTCATACTGCTCCATCAGTACACCCTCAAAGTCCACCTCCTTTATCAGTTCTGCACGAGCAAGGAGTTCAACCTCAGGACGTCCGGGTTCAGCAAAGTCAACCTTGCGCCACGCCTCGTACTCCTGCACCATCAACCAGAAGAACGCGTCGCCATAGTCAGGGTCTGCCAGTTTATCCAGCACCGTTACATCGCGCTTCTTCTCGTACAGATGCTTCGGTTCGGTCACATAGGAGTATGACCACTCGCATACACGCAGACGATCACGCACCGCATCGTCAGGCGGATCAATCGCGGGAAGGTCTTGTGCGAACATAAAGATTGTCGCCTTATTCATCACGGTCTGGTCGTTCTCGTGGAGTTTCCGTACCTGCAAGAAGTCCGTGCCACCGGACACCACGTTCTTCAACATATTCCCGTCAATCGCAATGGTTGACCGCTTCCCATCATCGTTGCGCGTCTTGATCTCGCTCGACATCGCAAATCTGCGCGAGGCAATACCAAGCACCCACGTCAACTCACGCGAACTCTCCATATCGTATGAACGCCCAATCATTGAGTTTCCGTTGAAACTGCAACAATACTCACCAAACGCATTCTTCACCACTGTTGAGAGTGACCCCTTGCCTGATGCCGTCAGTCCCAATCCAACCGTCATCACGCGACGTTTGTAATCACCTATCGCCGCCCTCATCAGCGAGTGGCGCAAAGTAGATGCGTGGTCTTGGTCTGCAAACGCGTCAGTAAAAATCAACTTCTCCAACTCGGCAATCTTCTCCATATCCTTGCGAGGGTACTTGCGGGGCATTGCGTGGCGGAAGACAATGTCAGGGTCAAAGCGTTCGACAAACTCACCCGTCTTGAAATCATAGATGCCGTCAAGGAACAGCAACTTCCCGACATCGCTGGAGATACGCGTGTGGAAGTATCCATCCTGACGAGGCAGGACGTCGGGCAACTTAATCATCAAGTCCCTCGTCGCCTTGACCTTGCCTGAGTAGTCGTATACCCGCACACCATCATTCCCCATCTGCTTCCATATCAACTTGGACTTGCACCCGGTCACCAAGCGTCGTATCTTGGATTCCTCGCACGACCACATACCCGTTGTCGTATCAAACACCCACACGACGCCGGTGTCGAGAACAATGTTAGATCCGCACAACTTGGCGAACTCCTGTGCCGCCCAACTATCATTGATAAGAACAGACGCATCTACCATACCATCGCCCTTCATCACGAATCCGTGCTTGTAGGGTTTGTGTACGATGCGGTGCTTGTATCCGGTCGTATTGAGTATGGCAGTCTCGCATCCCGCCAACAACTCCTCAGGGAAACTCTCCTCCTCGCGCAACTTCTGCACTCCACCGCCGTCGTGAACCAGCACACCCATATAGCGCTTTTGCGTATCGAGATACTCAATCATTGCCATCAGACACTTTCGCTCCTCCGTCTGCAAGATCAGAGCAAACAGAGAGAACTTAGGATGAGGACGCGACTTGACGATCTTTTGGAACTGCGAGTACTTGGTCCAGCACAAGTCCACAATAACCCGCATCTCTACTTCAATCTTCTTCAGCAAGGTCGTATCACCCTCAGGGGCGATGCCGTCATTGTAGAACTCGTTGTAGAGTTTGATGTTGCCACCATACGCCACCTTCAAGAATGCAGTCTTGGCGATGCCCCTGTTCTCGCTGACCTTCTTCAACTCATCCGTTCGGTTGGAGATATACTGGTGGATGAGTTGAGTCTTGACGCCCCAGTCGTCGCCCAACTTGGCAAGGAGAATGTAATGGGCGTTCTCCATATCAACGTCCCAGTAGTCCCGAGCGAGAAGAGGGTTGCGGATGTCGAACGGGAAGTTCTGCAGTCCAAGTCCACCCTTCGCATACAGGCGTCCCAACTGGTTCTTCTCGCACCCGCGTCCGAACGTATACTGCACTCGTACCTTGTTGCCGTGTACCCGGTTCTTCTTGTAGCGACCCAAGTTGCCGAGATCCTTAGGTCCAAATGAACTCGTGTCGACGAGGATGGCGTCCATCACCTCAGGGTCGTAATACTCGTCACGCTCAAACATCGGGACTAACTGGTCCTGCTGTGTGAGGGTTGTCTCGGTCGTCATTTATCTTTACATACTATTATTCTTTAAGCGGATTGAACGATGGGGGCGGCGACAGATTGGTCCTTGTTGGACTCCACCCCCCCACCCCCCTTGCGTGGACGTCCGCGTGGACGAGGGTCGGGGTGCTTTGCCTTCCATGCCTTCTTCTTGCTCTCCAACACTGCGGTGTAATACTTGACTGCCTGTGCGATAAACTCAGGCGTCGGGGCGTCCATTGCTATACTTTATTGTCTTAGTGTGTAAATAAATATGCACCTCGAACCCATTGTAGTTTTCCCCGTCGTGTACGTTCTCAAGTGCGAGGACGACTGCTACTACGTTGGCATCACGCTCAACCTGAACCAGCGCCTCGCCCAGCACTGGACGGGTTCAGGTGCTGGATGGACTAAACTCCACAAACCGCTTGAAGTGTTTAGGGTCGTGTATCAGGGACACGAGCAGGACATCACGAATGAAATGATTGCCCTGTATGGACGGGAGAAGGTTCGGGGAGGCAACCACACGCGGTGCTAAGGGTACACGCATAACGAGACACTGCAGACCACCACGCGCAGAGAACGCCCTTGCATTATGTATCCATCTTTCCATATCTAAATACAGCAAAAACAAGGTCGTCGTATCTACATTTGAGGCGTCGCAAATCGTAGCACTTGATGACACAATCCATATTCTCACTCGCCACCTTTTTGAGTGTATCGAACCAACTATAATCCTGGACGTCCTCAATAATCAGAACGCCATTGTCTGCGAGTAGAGGCAGATATAACTTGATAAAGGCGACCATACTTTCAAGCGTGTGCGGTCCGTCATCCAGCATAAAATCAAACTTCATCCCCGCAAAAGTCCTCTGCATCCAATCGGAATCATAGGCGTCTACTCGCGTCAGATTTACTGCACTTGATGTGTAGAGTTTGATGCGTTCGTTGTTCTTCAATGCGTCCCATACACTCTCATACGGCATAATGTCTATGGCGTGGATGACTGCGTTAGGGAAGTAATCATACCACAACTTGATTGACCCGCCCTCACAGATGCCGACTTCCAGCACATTCAGTGCAGTCTCCTTCTTGTGGGAAAGCAACTCATTATATATACCGAGATACGAATGGATGGTGTCCTTGTCCGTACGTGTACTATCTACCAAATCAAGCAAACTCATTTACTCTTTGGTCTCGGTTTTTTCCTCTGATGTGGACGGCATACGGATTTTCAACACAGTCGGCGGCGTGGTCTCTTCCACGTCAACTGACACCACAACCTCCTTACCACAACAGGTTGAACGAATTCTGTGGTGATTGACTGCGAGATATACTCGGTAAGCGATTCCGAGAGCAAATACAGCACCCGCTCCAATGCCACCCGAAGTAACATTATCCATTATCATCTCACGATAAGATAATGAAGATCACGCCCTCCACTGATGGCATCCACAAATACGTTGCCGAGTTCTCTGATGGAACGCATACCCGATTTGGAGCGACAGGGATGGACGATTACACAAAGACCCACGACAAGGACCAGCGACTGCGGTACTTGATGAGGCATAGAAAAAATGAGAACTGGTCGAACCCCAAGTCTGCCGGTGCATTGTCGCGATACATCCTATGGGGCGAGAGCACCAGCATTGCCGAGAACCTTGCTGCCTTCAAGCGTCGGTTCAATCTTTAACCTGTTGAACGGAACTTCAGTAGAAATGTATTGTCTGCAACATTCATCAGTGTCAGGCACCACGTATCCCCCTTGTACTCCTTGCTGTGGAACCGTTGCAGTCCATCCATTCTAACCCTCTCACAATACCATACGAGAACATCCGTCAGTTCATCGTCGTCCTTGTCGTCAAGGTTACAACCAGGAAATCCAATCACAGAGTAGTCATCTCCGTCCTTGAGTTTGATGACGATGTTGTTGAAGGACAGGCACCCGATCTTATCAAGAAAATCAGCAGGAGCAATGCAAGAGCAGGTGTGGGTCATCTTGTTCGATTGCCTTACCTTTTTCGGTAAGAGTATAGATTTCGTTTTTAGGAAACGATTACACATTTTGAGAGTTGTATTCCTCCTGCTTCTGTCGCGAGTGGAGCATATCGTGTGCCAACTTGTCCTTCTGTGCGATCGTTGTCAGCGATGCGAAGTGGTGCTTGATATAGGCGTGGCGGAGGAGGTTGATGCCGATGGTCTTTCCAGTGGAACGAAAGGCGTGTTGAATCTCTCCAAGTAGGTCATTACTATCAACAGCACGACCGAGCAGGTACTTAGGACGCTTTCCCAGATGCTCGAACCAATGAGTGATGACAGTAGACAGAGCATCCGAAACACGCACCTCCACAACTCCATAGTCTCCCTTTGTCTTATACTCCTTCCAGACAAAGTACGCACCGCCCTTCTGACCCCAGACTAACTGGTTGCCCTCGCGAGACGGCAGACGTTTGCCGACCACCCGCACAGATCCGTAATCTGCACGGACAGGCGGTTGAAGAGTGTAGAGCGAGGCAATCAGATAATCCCGCCACTCCTTATCGCTCTTGTCCGTCCTTGCCCCAAGACGCTCCTGTGCCTTCAACAGGTCGGCATACGACACAAAGTTCGACACCTGCTTCTCGCTCAACTGCTGGTTGCCGTCCTCAGCGTTCTGCAACTTATACAGGCGGTTCAGTTCCTCCTGGTATTCCTCCGGGAAGACGTGGGGCGGTCGGGCGAGGTGGTACTTGATTGCCGAGTAGTAGACCTTCTGTGCCGTTCCCTCCTTTGTCTTGATCCACGCAATGACCTCTGCGGGTTTGTCGAGTTCCTTACCGGCATCCTCAATCCGCTTCAATGCGAGTTCATACTTCTTGATGGTGGTAGGGGCGAGGGTGCGTCCTGACTTGTGCGATGTCTGCGGCATTTATATTCAGATGAGTTTAGTTTTCCGTGAGTGAGACGGGTTCGTTTTCAGACGGCGATACGCTTGGTCGCAATCTCTACATACTCTGCCTGTTTGTCATATCCGATGAATGACCTGGCGAGTTTCTTACACGCCACGCCCGTCGTCCCAGTTCCCAAGAACGGGTCAAGCACCACGTCGCCCTCATTGGATGCACCCTTTATGAAATACTCAACCAACGCGACTGGAAAGACGGCGACGTGATTATCCGCAATACGCTTTGTCTCACTGCTGATGCTGACGAGAGTAGGAGGCAATGCGCCCTTCTCGTTGGGTTTCCATGCCTTCGTGTCCTCCGTCTCGCCATCGCGCACAAATCTGTTCTTGATGGGTTTCTTCATACGCTTCACAGAGACGTCTGCGTACGGCACACGCATCTCGTCAATCTTGAATGTGAACTCACGAGACTTAACAAACCAGAACACAAACTCCACGCGGTCGCCAAACCTGTTCGCATTAGGCAGACCCTTCATCTTGTTCCAGAACAGACGTTCAAACATCTTCAATCCCGTCTGCTTATGCATCTCGCTGATGAGGTCAAACACATACGGGTGTCGAAAGCGATTGACGACGCGGTCGTTGATATTGAGGATGAACGACCCCGATGGTTTCATCACGCGTTCAATCTCCTTGACGAACGGCATAAACCACTCCACATACTTATCAGGCGCAATCCCCGTGTCATCAATGTAGGTCTTCATATCTGCGTACGGAGGCGATGTGATGATAAGGTCAATCGAGTTGTCGGGTAGGGTCTTCATCAGTTCCAAGCAGTCGCCGTG